>JACCDT010389980.1_pt1 | contig 33663 bp, 25 predicted proteins | sample 7446291 | NCBI WGS metagenome assembly JACCDT01 (sample SAMN15323446, study PRJNA562643) | freshwater metagenome | isolation source: river surface water | place: USA:Blue River Watershed | collected 2017-08-17
AGGAGAAGTAGGTTCCTCAGCGATGCCCCACAAAGTCAATCCAATTGACTTCGAAAATGCCGAGGGTAACCTGGGCATCGCAAATGCCATTTTCGAACATCTTTCAGCCAAATTGCCTGTATCAAGACTTCAACGCGATTTAACCGATTCTACTGTCATTCGGAACATTGGTGTCCCAGTTGCCCATACCATCATTTCCATCAATTCCATCAACAAAGGATTGGGCAAACTATTACTGAATGAAGACGCCATCAAGGCTGATCTTGATAAAAACTGGGCTGTAGTTGCAGAAGCCATTCAAACCATTCTTAGGAGGGAAAACTACCCTCAACCCTACGAAGCCCTGAAAGAACTGACAAGAGGCAAGACGGCCATTGATAAAAAATCCATCCACCAATTTATTGATAAATTGAAAGTGAAAGCCTCGGTTAAAAAGGAGTTGAAAGGGATCAGTCCGTTTAATTATACTGGAATCTAGTTGACTATTAACTGTTAACCGTCAACAGTTAACTCACTTATGAATTTCCGAACTAAAGTGAAACTGTATCTCAGGATTATTGGCAATCTCTGTATTTAGGAACCATTCACTCTGGGCAAGGTATACCAAATGCCCATCTTTGTCAGTTACTATATTGCCGGTTTTAAACCTGGTAAATTCATCCAACTTAGCCTTGTTTTCTGTCGTCAACCAGCATGCTTTGTAAAATGGCAGGGTATTGAATTGAACGGATGCTCCATATTCCTGAAGCAGCCTGTATTGTATCACCTCAAACTGTAGATCCCCGACACAACCAATGATTTTACGATTTCCATTGTGTTGTGTAAACAATTGAGCCACACCCTCATCGGTAAGTTGATTCAATCCTTTTTCGAGTTGTTTTGTCTTCATGGGATCCTTGTTGATCACCTCCTTGAAGATTTCAGGAGAGAAACTTGGGATACCTGAATAATAATAATCTTCTCCCTCAGTAAGCGTATCACCGATCTTGAAGTTTCCAGTATCAAACAATCCAACCACATCTCCCGGATAGGCCTCTTCGATGACATCCTTGTCCCTCGCCAAGAAACTATATGGATTGCTGAAGCGAACATCTTTGTCCAACCTCACATGATGATAAAACTTATTTCTCTCGAATTTACCGGAACATACGCGCAGAAAGGCAATGCGATCTCTGTGCTTGGGATCCAAATTCGCGTGAATCTTAAAAACGAATCCGCTGAATTTATCCTCATGAACATCAATGATCCTGGCACTGGTCTCCCTGCTTCTTGGCTCAGGTGATATGCGAATGAACGTATCCAGCAATTCCTTCACACCAAAATTATTAATGGCACTTCCAAAAAAAACGGGGGCTGTTTGTCCCTTTAGATATGCATCATTGTCAAAAGCACCATAAACACCATCAATCAATGTCGCATCCTCTCTCAACTGCGCAGCATCTTTGTCTCCCACCAAATCATCCAGATTCGGATCGCTCAAATCATCAATGTGCACACTGTCTTCTTCTGTAGCTTTTTGATTGGCATTGAAAAGCAGCAGACTCTTATCGTATAAACTGTATACACCTTTGAAATCCTTTCCCATATTAATGGGCCAACTCAGTGGATGCAAATGAATGCGCAACTCTTTCTCAATTTCATCCAATAAATCAAAAGGATTCTTTCCATCACGGTCGAGCTTGTTGATGAAAACAATCACCGGAGTATCTCTCATTCTGCAGACCTCCATCAATTTGCGTGTTTGCTCTTCCACCCCTTTCACACCGTCTACAACTAGCACAACACTGTCAACCGCTGTGAGCGTTCGATATGTATCCTCGGCAAAATCTTTGTGTCCGGGTGTATCAAGCAGGTTGATCAACATTCCCTTGTATTCAAAGGTCATCACCGAAGTGGCGACACTGATACCACGCTGACGTTCAATCTCCATGAAATCACTTGTTGCATGCTTTTTGATTTTATTGCTCTTGACCGCCCCTGCTGTTTGAATGGCACCGCCAAAAAGCAAAAACTTTTCGGTCAAAGTGGTCTTACCGGCATCTGGGTGAGAAATGATCGCAAAAGTCCTGCGTTTTCGTATTTCGTTGTCGTATTTCATGGATTCAATGGGCGCAAATGTACATCAACTTGCCCGTTCGTCATGCAGATTCCCCCTTCACCAAATTTTTGAGAACCATCTTAGGCCAATGATTTAATTTTGTTTCATGCGAAAGACCCTCGAGATTGTTTGGACGACCCTCAAACTGGCAGTGCAGGAACTGACTAAAAACAAGCTGCGTACTTTCCTTTCTTTGTTTGGCGTCACAATCGGCATCTTTTGCATCATTGGCGTGCTTTCAACTGTTAGCAGTTTAGAGAAAAATATCCAGGACGGCGTAAAGTCACTCGGTAACAATACTGTCTATATTGACAAGTGGGATTATCAGGGAGGTGCTGAATATCCCTGGTGGAAATATGTGAACAGGCCGAGTCCCAAGTTGATAGAAATGCGCCTCATCAAGGAAAAAATGAGCGCCAAAATCAATGCCGTTTTCAGCTTCAGCACCCAATCATTCATCCAATTCGACAATGACAAACTGGATGGAATCAATTACCACGGCATCACAGATGAGTTTGATAAAATCCAACCAATAGAAATTGCGTACGGCAGGTATCTCAATCAAATGGACTTTGATTATGGAACACCCAATATCGTGATTGGATACGACAACGCAGAAATGCTTTTTGGCAAGGCCGAAAAAGCAATCGGGAAAGAGGTCGGCCTGAGAAACAAAAAAGCCATCGTGGTGGGTGTTGTCAAAAAACAGGGTAAAAGTTTCGTCGACGGATGGGAATTTGATAAGAGCATTGTCCTCTCCTATAAATTCATGAAGCAAATGCTTTTCAATGAAAGATGGAACAATCCGAAAATCATCATCAAGGGTCCGGATGACATGAGCAGCGATGCACTGAAAGACGAATTGAAAGGAGCAATGAGGTCGATCAGAAGACTCGGTCCGACAGAAGAAGATGATTTCGCTTTGAACGCCATCAGCGATTTCAGCAAATCAGTCTCCAATTTATTTGGAAGCGTGAACCTGGGGGGATGGCTGATCGGACTTCTGAGTTTGATTGTCGGTGCTTTTGGAATAGCCAATATCATGTTTGTAACAGTCAGGGAACGTACGCCCATCATTGGACTCAAAAAAGCCATTGGCGCGAAGAGAAGAACCATCCTGATGGAGTTTTTGCTGGAGAGTGCGCTTATTTGTATCATCGGTGGACTCATAGGCATCATACTCGTTGTCATTTTGGCCCAATTACTGAGCTCAGCGTTCAACTTCCCAATATTTGTGTCAACTCAAATTCTGGGACTGGCAATTTTCATTTGCATAGCCATTGGAATGCTGGCGGGAATCATCCCCGCATTGATTGCATCAAAAATGGACCCTGTAGTGGCCATCAGATCCAAATAACTCGATTCATCCTTCCATTGTACCTTCGTAGTATGAAAAGCGAAGGAATCATCATCCTCGGCATTGAGTCATCCTGTGATGAGACATCGGCGGCAGTCTGCCGAGATGGCAACATCCTTACCAATGTAATTGCCTCTCAAGATGTGCATGTCAAATACGGAGGCGTTGTTCCGGAACTTGCAAGCAGAGCACACATGCAAAACATTGTTCCGGTCGTTGATCAAGCAATGAAAAAAGCGGGCATTGATCACAAAGATTTGGATGCTATTGCATTTACACAATCACCCGGATTGATAGGCGCACTGTTGGTTGGAACCAGCTTCGCAAAATCACTCGCACTCAGTCTTGATATCCCACTCATCAGCGTTCATCATATGCAGGCACATGTTCTGTCAAACCTGATCGAAGCACCGATACCGGATTTCCCCTTTTTATGCTTGACGGTCAGCGGGGGACATACACAGATTGTACTCTGCAAAGATCCACTGAACATGGAAATACTTGGCGAAACCATCGACGATGCCGCTGGTGAGGCTTTTGATAAGTCGGCCAAGCTCCTGGGACTCCCTTACCCCGGCGGCCCGTTGATAGATCAATATGCTTCAAAAGGCGATCCCAACCGCTTTCATTTTCCTGAACCGCAGATCGAGGGACTGAATTTTAGTTTCAGTGGAGTGAAAACATCGATCATGTATTTTCTGCAGAAGCAAATCAAGGAACATCCAAATTTCATCAACGATCACTTGAATGATTTGTGTGCGTCCATTCAGCAGACCATCATCCAGATCCTGATGCATAAATTAAAGAAAGCGAGTCTGGAGACAGGCATTAAAAATATTTGCATCGCAGGTGGTGTTTCTGCAAACAGGGGACTCAGAAATGCCATGCAACAGTATGCAGAAAAATACAATTGGAAGCTGCATGTTCCGAGTTTTGAATACTGTACAGATAACGCAGCTATGATCGCCATCACAGGCTATTACAAATTCCTCAAAGGCGAGGCATCTACCCTGTATGCGTCAGCAAGCGCAAGAGCAACCTGGGATTGAAACATGGCAAATAATTATTTTCAATTCAAGGCATTCAGGATAGACCAGGCAGGTTGTGCCATGAAAGTAACTACAGATGCATCACTGTTTGGCGCATGGGTAGCAAGTCATTCGCTTCCAGGTTCATCCGCCTTGGATATCGGCGGAGGAACAGGACTGCTCTCATTGATGCTGGCCCAAAAAAATGGGGCCAGGATTGATGTTGTTGAAATCGAACAGCAATGTTTCGAACAGATGAAGCTCAACATTGAATCCTCCATCTGGAGAGAGCGGATCCATTGCACCTTAACTGACATTGGTAGTTTTTACTCGCCCTCATCATATGACATCATTATTTCAAATCCTCCTTTTCACCAAAAACAATTGAGGTCAGAACGAGATGAAGTGAATCTTGCACGACACGGTGATGAATTGACACTGGAAAAATTGTTCAAGAAAGTGGATGGGCTGATTTCAGCAGAGGGAATGTTTTTCTTGCTCATGCCCGCATACAGGGATCAAGAAATTGAAATCACAGCAGAAAAAAACGGCATGTTTATTCTAAAAAAAGCAGTTGTGAAACAATCGCCTTTTCATGATGCATTCAGGATCATGTATGCTTTTTCGAAAAAGAGATCAGCAAATCAAATCACTGAGGAAATTACCATCAAAGACAAGGAAGATGGTTACACAGATGCGTTTATTGAATACTTGAAAGACTATTATCTGTTATTTTAACAGTTAACGGTCAACAGTTAACCGTCAACTCCCTTTCCCTTGCCCCTCGCTTTATTTTCCCCACCCCAACCAATCATTGGCATTGGCATAGATCATCAAGCCAAACAAGAGGACCATTCCTACAATTTGTGCATACTCCATGAACTTATCACTGGGTTTTTTTCCTGTGACCATTTCATATAAAGTAAACATGACGTGTCCGCCATCCAGCGCCGGAATGGGCAATAAATTCATGAATGCAAGCGCGATGGAGAGGAATGCAGTGATGTTCCAGAAGGCTTCCCAATCCCACCCATATTTTGGAAAAATGGAGCCCATTGATTTGAACCCACCAACACCTTTGTAAGCACCGGTTGAAGGATTCACAATTTTTTTGAACTGAGTAACATAGAATCCCAATTTATCAATTGCTTTCATCACACCTGCTGGCAGTGATGCAAAGAAGCTGTATTCCTTTACTTCAAATGTATAGAGTCCCTGTCTGCTCATCTCATCCATGCTTGGAACAGAAGGATAAAAACCGATCGAAGTATCCTTGCTGATGTTTGTATTCAACACGAGCGCTTTACCATCCCGCAATACATGCAATTGAACAGCGTCTCCTGCACGATCTTGTATGGCTGGTTTGAGCTGATCATAAAAATCTATTTTGAGGGAATCAATTCCAATGATCTGATCTTTGGCAAGTAGTCCGTTTGCTTCAGCGGGAGTCCCCTTTCCTACTTCACCCACCACACATGGAACGCGGGGCAGCAATAAAATGGAACGCTTTCCTTTTTCAACCACTTTTTCAATAAAATTGACAGGAATGATCAAATCCTTTTCTTGTCCATTTCGCTCGATGGTCATATGATCACCCAGCAGCATCGCTGCATTCATGTCATCGAAATAGTTGACAGGCTTGTCGTTGACAGCCAGAATTTTATCTCCTGTTTTCAATCCAATCTGGTTCACTACTGAATCAACCACCCACACTCCATTCGTCAGATTTTTATTGGGCAGCTTGGTTTCTCCCCAAACAAAAAGTGTCATGGCATAAATGACGAATGCCAGAAGCACGTTTACCGTAACTCCTCCGATCATGATGATCAATCGCTGCCAAGCCGGTTTACTTCTGAATTCCCAAGGTTGAGCAGGTTGTTGCATTTGTTCTTTGTCCATGCTCTCATCAATCATACCTGAAATCTTCACGTATCCGCCCAAAGGCAACCAACCGATCCCATACACCGTATCTCCTATTTTCTTTTTGACCAATGAAAACCAGGGATCAAAAAAGAGAAAGAATTTTTCCACTCTGCATCCAAAAATTTTTGCTGGGAGAAAGTGTCCGAATTCATGAAGTATCACAAGTATTGAGAGGGCAAGTATCAGCTGACCTGCTTGAAGTCCAACAGCACCCCAATGGATGTCCAATAAAACAAATGGCAACATTATCAAGATTTAAGAGTCAAAAATAGCCAATTAACTGCTAGAGATTTATTAAAGATGCTGCAAAGTTCCTTGCTTCTCCATCACTGTTGAAATAATCTTCCAATGTGGGGTGTTCGATGAATGGAATTTCTGCCATGGTTCTTTCAATAATTTCAGTCATATCCAAAAAACCAACCCTGTTTTTCAAAAAGCCATACACAGCCAATTCATTGGCTGCGTTCATGATACAAGGCAAATTACCACCTTTATGCAAGGCTGTAATGGCGAGTCCCAGGTTTCTAAATGTTTTGATATCCGGTGGATCAAAATTCATGACAGCAGATTTGGCGAAATTGAATCTTGGGTATTCATTCTGCAATCTGCGGGGATAAGTCATGGCATACTGAATGGGAAGCTTCATGTCTGGTAAACCCATTTGCGCCTTGATGCTGTTGTCTTTGAATTGCACCATGCTGTGGATGATGCTTTGGGGGTGGATGACGACTTCAATTTGAGAGGGCTCAAGATTGAAGAGCCATTTGGCTTCAATCATTTCGAGTCCCTTGTTCATCAACGTGGATGAATCAATAGAAATCTTTGCTCCCATGCTCCAGTTGGGATGTTGAATTGCATGTTCCCTTTTCACAGTTACCAGGTAGTTAGGTTTTTTCCCAACGAAGGGTCCACCGGAAGCAGTTAAAATGATTTTTTCAATTGGGTTGGATTGCTCTCCCACCAAACATTGAAAAATCGCCGAATGTTCTGAATCAACCGGAATGATGGCGACACCTTTTTCTTGTGCAAGTTTCATGACCACATCACCGGCAACCACCAATGTCTCCTTGTTGGCAAGTGCAATCGTTTTTCCTTTTTCAATCGCTTTGATGGTTGGTTTCAATCCGGCAAACCCAACAATTCCTGCCATCATCAAATCATAGGTATCTGATGCTGCTGCTTCCACCAAACCTGGATCTCCCGCCAATACCTTGATTCCCTTTCCAGCCAAAGCTTCCTTGACATGGTTGTACTTGGTGGTATCTGAAATAACAACCATTTCTGGTTTGAACTCCAATGCCTGATGGATCAACAACTCGTGATTGGAATGTGCTGTAAGTACTGTGGCCTTGAAAAGTTCAGGATAGAGGCGTATCACCTCTAGGGTTTGCTTTCCGATGGATCCGGAGCAGCCAAAAATTCCTATCCTTTTGAGTGAAGCAGGCGGCAATTCTTCTTCAGAAAATGAATGAGAGAAATCAAATTGCATGGAATGAATTTAAAGGATTTGGATCAGTTTTTCAAGTTCAGTAGCCAATTTTCGGTCGTTGCTGAGGCGCGGGACTTTATTCTGTCCGCCTAATTTGCCTTGTGAACGCATGTAATCAATGAATGCATTTTTCTTCAGTGGACGAATGACGAGCTTTTGCAAAATATTACCACGTATCAGATCGTCGTAATAGATGTTTTTCTTTCTCATGTTTTGATCTACTGCTTCAGCAAAAGCTGACAGGTCAGATGGTATTTCTTCAAACTCTACAAACCATTCATGATAAGATTTTCCCTCTTGTTGCCCTACCATTGGCGCTACAGTGAATTCAACGATTTTTGCATTGAATGCTGCTGCGGCTTGCATGAGACTGTATTCTACTTCCTCTCCAATGACATGTTCCCCAAATGCGGATATATAATGCTTGATGCGTCCGCTTACAATGATTCTGTATGGATCAAGTGAAACAAACTTTATTGTATCCCCAATATTATAGGACCAGAGTCCCGCGTTGTTGTTGATGATCAAAGCATAGTTTTCACCCAGTTTTACATCCCGCAAACTCAAGCGTGTGGGATGATCATTGAAAATCTCTCCAGCAGGAACAAATTCGAAAAAGATTCCGGAATTGGTATTCAACAGCAGCCCCTCTTCTTCTCTGGTGTCCTGAAAAGCAAAAAACCCTTCAGACGCAGGAAAAGTTTCAATGGTGTCTACTTTTCTGCCAATGCTGTCCATCAACTTTGATTTGTATGGAGAGAAGTTTACTCCGCCATGCACCAATACGCTCAATGCAGGAAAGATCTCGCCAACCCTTTTCCCTTTTAGTTCCATCAGTCGGTCGAAATACATCTGCATCCATGGTGGTATGCCGCTGATGAGGGTCATTTTACTTTCAATCGTTTCGCTGACAATTTTGTCCAGCTTTGTTTCCCAATCCTATATGCAATTCGTCTCAAAACTGGGAAGTTGATTTCTTTTCAGATATCCGGGGATGTGGTGATTGACTATTCCACTGAGTCTTCCCGTTGGAATGCCACCTATTCTGTCGAGTGTTGGAGAGCCGGACAAAAAAATCATGTTTCCGGATACAAAGTCCGCATTACCGGTGGTTGCGATATAGCTCAGCAAAGCATTTCTGGCTGTATTGATATGATTGGGGATGGAATCCTTGCTGATGGGAATGTACTTGGCACCGGAGGTGGTGCCGGAAGTTTTAGCAAGGTAGATGGGCTTACCCGGCCAAAGGATGTTGGACTTCCCGTCCTTTATGTCCTGTATGTATTCCTTGATCTGCTCATAATCCCTCAACGGCACAGCCTGACAGTAGGATTTGTGATCAGAAACCTCGCTGAGCCTGTGATCGATGCCAAATTTGGTGGACTTTCCCTTCGCAATCAGGTGGAGCAGGATTTTCTCCTGGTCTTCCAATGCCGTCCGCATGGATCGCTGGATACCTTTATATATGTAATCGGCAAAAGGTTTTGCCAGCTGCGATTTTATACTCATTTTCAATGAAATAGGCCTCAGACAAAGGTAGGTTGAGCCCGTCAATTCTACCAGCTTTGCGGGGAAGAAATTTTGGAGCGGGACTTGCAAAAAAGCCAAAATCTCCTTACCTTCGCACTCCTAAAAATTTGAATCATGTTCGCAATAGTCAAGATAGCGGGTCATCAGTTTAAAGTGGAAGCAGGTCAGGAATTGTATGTACCCCATATCGAAGGGAAGGCAGGAGATAAAATTCAGCCTGAAGTTTTGCTGGTTGACAATGCAGGAAATCTTTCTGTTGGGAAAGATGTGAAGCAAAAAGTAAGTGCTGAAATCCTCAGCGAAAAACAAGGTGACAAGGTTATTGCGTTCAAGATGAAAAGAAGAAAAGGCTTCCGCAAAAAAATCGGTCATCGCAAGTTGTATACCAAAATCAAAATTGAAAGCATCGCTTAATCATATTTATCAGTCGATTTAAACTCTAACGTCATGGCACATAAGAAAGGAGAAGGTAGTGTAAAGAACGGTCGCGACTCTCAAAGCAAAAGATTGGGAATTAAAATTTTTGGTGGTCAACCTGCCACTTCAGGCAATATCATCTTGCGTCAACGCGGTACACAATACCATCCTGGCAAAAATGTTGGCGTTGGAAAAGACTTCACCATCTTCGCAACATCTGATGGTGTTGTTGAATTCAGAAAGTCAAAAGAGAACAAAACCATCGTTTCTGTTCAACCCATTTCTGCTGCCAATTAAGCATCCCTTAACTTACTGTTAAAAAAAATTTTGCAGTTTCGGAAAAGTGTGTTTACTTTTACGTCGTAATCCATTTTTTCTAACCATTAAATTCTAAACAAAATGGCAACTGCAAAAAAAGCCGCAAAGAAAAAAGCAGCTCCTAAAAAGAAAGCTGTTAAGAAGGCTGTAAAAAAAGCTGCTCCTAAGAAGAAAGCTGCTAAAAAAGCTGCTCCTAAGAAGAAAGCTGCTAAGAAAGCTGCTAAGAAGAAGTAATTCTCTTCAGAGCACAATAGTGAGTCCCGCCAGGTGCGGGACTTTTTTTATTCCCCTACCTTACCTTCGCTTCATGCCAGACAATTACGCCATTGCGGATCAGTTCAGCCTGCTCAGTAAATTGATGGACATCCATCAGGAAAACAGCTTTAAATCAAAATCATACGCCGCTGCGGCATTCAATATTGAAAAACTTCCCGTTCAACTGGCAGAGGTAGCCAGGGAGGAGCTCGCTGGACTCAAAGGCATTGGAAATTCCACCGCCAGTAAAATCATAGAGATACTGGACACGGGCAAGCTGACTGCACTCGAAGAACTCATCGCCAAAACTCCCCAGGGTATTCTTGAGATGATGCAGATCAAGGGACTGGGTCCAAAGAAAATATCTACCATTTGGAAAGAAATGGGCATTGAAACAATCGGTGAACTGCTTTATGCCTGCAATGAAAACAGGCTGCTGCTTTACAAAGGATTTGGAGAGAAAACACAAAAGAATGTGGCGGATGCCATAGGATTTTACCTCAGACACCAGGGACATTTTCTCTATGCAGAGGTGGAGGAATATGCACAGCATTTGATTCAATTGATTGAAAAGAGTTTGTCAAGCTATCGTTGGACCTACACAGGAGATTTCAAAAGGCAGATGCCCACACTTGAAAAACTGCAACTGCTCACAGACTGTCCAGCTGAATTGGTTAAAAACCAGATGACAGAAAACGGATTTCTTCAAGATCCCCCCACTGAATCAACCAACATCTACAAAGGCGCAGAGCAGATTCAGATAGAAATCATCAGCACAGAGAAAGAACTTTTCACAGCTACCGAGTTTAAACTGAATGCATCTGATGCCTTTTTTGAACGCTGGGCCAAAGATTTTCCTGACTCGTTCAAGGATGCTGCATCAGATTCCGAAATCTTCAAAAAGGCTGGAATCAATGAGATCCCTGTCTATTTGAGGGAAGACGCCGATGCAATAGATAGAGTAAAAACCCTGGCTCTGCATGAAATCGTACAGGTGAAGGATATAAAAGGGATCATCCATACACACAGTGATTGGAGCGATGGCCTCCAATCTGTACAGGAAATGGCAACAAATTGCATACAACAGGGATTTGAATACCTGGTTATCAGCGACCACAGCAAATCTGCCTTTTATGCAAATGGATTGTCTGAAGAAAGAATCAAAGCCCAGCATCAATACATCGATGAACTGAACAAAACATTTGCCCCATTCAAAATATTCAAAAGCATTGAATGTGATATACTCAATGATGGGAGTCTCGACTACTCTGACACTATATTGGGCACATTTGACCTGGTCATTGCATCTGTTCACTCCAATCTCAAAATGAATGAAGAGAAAGCCATGCAGCGGATCATCAAAGCAATTGAACATCCTGCGACAAGGATACTGGGACATCCAACAGGTCGGCTTTTACTGAGTCGAGCTGGCTATCCCATCAACCATGAAAAAGTGATTGATGCATGCGTTGCCAACAAGGTTGTAATTGAAATCAATGCCCATCCTAGACGGTTGGACCTTGATTGGAAATGGATACACCTCGCACAAGAAAAAGGAGCAATGCTGTCCATCAATCCTGATGCGCACAATACCGAAGGATACAAAGACATTCGCTATGGGGTCTTGGCCTCACAAAAAGGCGGACTCCTCAAATCCAACAATCTTTCGAGTTACAGTCTCACTGAATTGGAGGAATTTCTGATCAACTATAAATAATCAGGACTTTTTGACTTCATCCCAAATTTGATCCAGCTCATCAAGCTTCAAGTCAGTCATTTTTTTACCCTGACTGTTGACAATTTTTTCCATTTGCTGAAAGCGTGACATGAATTTGTGATTGGTCTTAGACAAAGCCTGTTCGGGATCAATTTGGAGAAACCTGGCATAATTGATCAGCGAAAAAAACAAATCCCCAATTTCCTCTTCTACCCTGCTTTTTTCTGCATTGCCATCATCAAAAAAGTGAACAGCTTCTTGGACTTCCCCCATTTCCTCTTCCACCTTCTCCCAAACCTGTTCTTTGTTCTCCCATTCAAATCCTACCTGCTTGGCTTTCTCCTGCAGTCGCATCGCCTGCACCATGGGAGGTAAAGACCTGGGAACTCCGCTCAACACCGACGTCTTTCCCTCTTTCAGCTTCAGATTTTCCCAGTTGCGCTTGACATCATCTTCGTTTTCAACTTTTACATCACCATAAATATGTGGATGCCGTGCAATGAGTTTTTGTTTGATGCCTTCCACCACATCGTCAATATTGAATTGCTGCTGCTCGGATGCGATTTTTGAATAAAACAGAATATGCAGCAAAACGTCTCCCAACTCTTCCTTGATTTCTTTCCAATCCTCCTTGGTGATGGCATCTGCCAATTCATAACATTCTTCTATGGTGAGTTGTCTGAGCGTATGAATGGTTTGTTTTTTATCCCAAGGACATTTTTCTCTTAACTCTTCAAGGACTTCCTGTAAAGGAGCAATTGAATATCTAAGTTCTTGAGGGTTCATGATGTATTACTTTTTAAATTGAATTCCGAGTCCGATGAGTGATTTAAACTGAAGTGCAGGTGAGGTTTTGTTCGGACCAAACAACTTGGCATCATCATCATAAATCAGGTCAACTCCCCAGGTAACATTGAATATTTTTGAAATTTTAATACTCAACACATTGGTCATGAAAATATCTATGTTCTGAGGATTGTCTCTGTAATTGGAAAAAAGATCCAACTTGGTTTTATACACCACGTTGGGATTGATTTCTTTGAGGTAATTGATCGTAGCAAAGGCACCCAGCTCAAAATTGGAATTTTCGCCTGGTTTTACACCATAAAGTCCTTTCATGGATAAAACAGGATCCGTGACAAATACCCATCTAGCCGTAAATGGTGACAGGAACAATGAAATATTTTTATTTGGCCGGAAGTCCCACCCCGCACTGCTCAATAAATATCCAGGCGACATAAAATTGGATGTAAAATTTCTTTTTGTACCCGAATAAGTGTACCCTTTGAAAAATCCTGATCTAAGATTTGATAAAAATGCAAGATTGCTTTTGGGATTTACAGAGTAACCAACTTTTGAGACCAAGTCAAACCTGTCATCATTTTTTCTGCTCCCCAAACTGGTTGAATTGACATAACCCAGGTTAAAATCAAAATTATTGTCCCAACGCAATTTGTCCTTGCTGTATCTGGCATACATGTTGAGAATGGATCCAACTGAAAGGGAAAATTTATCGCCTCCGGCCGACCAATTGCTGAGCGAAGCTTGTGAAAATGTAAGGTTATAAAGTATGCCCTTTTGCCACTTTTTTGTTTGATTCGCATCAGTCTTCAGTTTGATCACCTTCTGGGATTCTTTTTGAACGTTCATGATGATATTGTCTTGTGCCGATGCAAAAGAGACAAAAAAGAATGCCGTAATCGATAGGAGCCTTTTCATATGGGAGGCAAGATAAAAATATAACAGCAAGCTTGCCACGCATCCAAACAAAAAAGTCCTGCACTGAGTGAAGGACTTTGTATGGTGCCCAAGACTGGATTCGAACCAGCACGCCGTTTCCAGCGCTACCACCTCAAGGTAGTGCGTCTACCAGTTTCGCCACCTGGGCAAGGGGAATGCAAAATTATGGAAAAATAGGAAGCAAAATGTCTATTCACTTCATAAATGCTATTCTGAATGTCGTTCCTTTTCCCAATTCTGAGTTTTTAACAGTCAGTTTGCCATTGTGGTATTCCTGCACTATCCTGCGGGCCAATGTAAGTCCGAGTCCCCAGCCCCTTTTTTTGGTCGAAAATCCTGGATTGAAAATTTCATTTTGAAGCGCGGCAGACATTCCTTTGCCTGTATCGGTGATATCAACATATACTTCTTCAGCATGCTCAACAATTTCAATGGTGATCATGCCGACACCTTCCATGGCATCCAACGCATTTTTTAAAATATTTTCAATCACCCATTCAATCAATGCATCAGACAACATCAATGTTATGGGATGGGCAGGGTGATTGATAATTTGAATAGAAATTTTTTCAGCTGCTCTTTTTTTCATGTAGTCCACTGCATGAAATACCAGCGCTACGATATCGGTCTCGGTTTTTCTGGGAACACCCCCTATCATGCCAAAGCGATCTGCAATCAGTTTCAATCGATCAATGTCCTTTGCCATTTCCGGCAATACAGAAGCAGGCTCTTTGCCTTCTTGCAGCAAAACATTCCAGCCGGCCAATGCAGAAATGGGTGTACCCAATTGATGTGCAGTCTCTTTTGCAAGTGAAGCCCAGAGCTGATTTTGAATAGATTTGTGGCGGTTGCTCAACCATGTCAAAATGATGATTGAAAAGATTACAACAATCAGCAACTGTATCATGGGAAAATACCTCACCTGTTTGAGCAGCAATGATTCCCCGTAATAATATCGATTGAATTTTTTCCGATCCTCCGACAAATAAGTTGTTATGAACCTTCCTTTTTCTTTGAATTGTTGCAGGCGGATATTCAAATAATCATCATCACGCAATACTTTCCCCGCGTCCAAATTGAGATAACTCATGATGCTGTCCTTCTCGTCGGTTTCAATAACAGGAATGTTTTTTTGTTCCGCAATGATTTCAGCCGATAGGGTCAAATCGTCACCTGGATAAGCATTGGCGATCATTTTCTGAGCAGCTACCCACTCCTGCATGGTCTTCTCTTCTCTTTTTGAAATTTCTTCCGCCAGAAAATTTGAATAAAAGTATGAGCCGATGACAATGCCAATGCCACCGATGATGATCCCTATTTTCCAAAAAGAGTATGTACGCATATGAGAGAAGGTCAACAAATTTGATGAATTATAACATCCGCACAAATTATTTTCATGGAGAAGCGCCTATTTTTGTTGAACGCATGAATTTTTCACAACAATCCCCTGCTGTTGGAGTTGTAATACTCAATTGGAATGGCAGACATTTTCTTCAGCAATTCTTGCCATCTGTGATGGCATCTACCTACCCGGCATTGAAAGTTTATGTGGCAGACAATGGTTCAACAGATGATTCACTCAGCCTTCTGAAAGATAATTTCCCCAATGTTCATCTCATTGAAATGAGAGAGAATACCGGATTCACTGGAGGATACAATGAAGCACTGAAATTTGTGGATGATGAAATCATTGTACTACTTAATTCAGATATAGAAGTCGACCCCCATTGGATCCAACCGGCTATTGAAATGTTTTCCAGGGACAGCAGGATTGCTGCCATACAGCCTAAAATACTGGATCACCAAAAAAGAGATCATTTTGAATATGCAGGGGGAGCCGGCGGATGGATTGACAGCCTTGGTTATCCTTTTGCACGGGGAAGAGTATTTAATGATGTCGAGAAAGATCTTAGGCAGTATGATCAGCAAGAAGCCATTTTTTGGGCATCGGGTGCCGCAATGTTTATCAAAAGGGCGTGTTTTTTTGAGGTCGGTGGATTCGATCCTTACTTCTTTGCACATCAGGAGGAAATTGACCTCTGCTGGAGACTGCAATTGTCGGGTTATACCATTATGGCATGTCCCCAATCGATCGTTTACCATGTAGGTGGAGGTACACTGCAGAAAGAAAATCCACAAAAAACATACCTGAACTTCAGGAACAACCTGATCATGCTGTTTAAAAACAATGAGGGACTGCACAAATGGTATGTAATTCTATTCCGTTTTTTGCTGGATGCCATCAGCGCCTGGAAAGGTTTATTTTCAGGGAATTTTCAATTTTTCACCTCAATAGCCAAAGCGCATTTCAGTTTTTTCAAATGGCAGTTGACTGGTAAACAACTGAGTATTTTTCCCCAAAAAAGAGTTCAGTCACCCAAAGGGGTTTACAAGGGAAAGATCGCATGGGATTATTTCGTGCTGGGCAAAAAGCGATTCTCAGAAATTGTTAAAAATTAAGCAGCAGATTTTATTCGGTTTTGCTACCTTTGCGGAGCAAATAACACTTATGCAACACAGTCATGTAAATCCAGAAGAACAGAAAGATTTCGGCAGAAACTGGGTTTCTTCCTCTCGCTTTCTTTTCCATGTACAACTATTTGCATTCCTCGCTTTTGTAATGGGCGGCTGCTATGGCCTCTATTCCAAGCATTACAAAGGAAAACCAAAGGTTGAAGTGCAGGAAAGCTCCCTCTATACTCCAAAATACAAGTAAGAAAATAGTTTGTCGGATTGCATTAATCGTTATTTTTGCAGCCCACAAAAGTTCTTATACTTGCGGAAGTAGCTCAGCTGGTAGAGCATAACCTTGCCAAGGTTAGGGTCGCGGGTTCGAATCTCGTCTTCCGCTCAAAAATTCCATCTCAGATGGAATTTTTTATTTTGAGTCGTATTGCTTTCGCCCGGGTGGTGGAATTGGTAGACACGCAGGACTTAAAATCCTGTTCGCCGAAAAAGCGAGTGCGGGTTCAAGTCCCGCCCCGGGCACTTCTCAAAAGCCTGCTTCATCTCCTCCTCAATATAAATTGCAGCGCCAAACCGAACACGACTACCGCCATGGCTCCAATCACATTCAACCAAAGCCAACCAATGTCGGTGAAAGCATACATGGCCAGTACACAAAGCTCCCCCAGAATGGCTGCATAAAAAACAGCATTCCCTCCGACTTTTTTCAGGTAAAAGGCAACCAGAAAAATCCCCAACATCACACCATAGAACCAAGAACCCAATATGTTGACAGCCTCAATCAGGCTACCCAGATTGGTGGCAAATTGCGCAAATACAATACAGAATATGCCCCAAAACAAAGTATACATCCTTGACAACCTGAATTCTTCCTCATCGGTAGTATCCGACTTGATAAACTGCTTGTGAAAATCAATCAAGGTTGATGATGAAAGTGCATTCAGTGAAGCCGCAATGCTTCCCCATGCTGCTAAAAAAATCACTGCAATCAGTAAGCCAATCAAGCCATGTGGCATATGATCCATCACAAACCGTATGAACACATAATTGGTGTCATTGGTTTCAACCAAAATACCGGATTCTTTGATCATGGATTTTAGCCTCGTACGCAATAGCTCATCCTCGGTTTGTAACTTTTTAAGTGCTACAATATTTTCATCATGATGCGCTTTCCCACTTTGAACAATCAGTTTCTTCTGGTCACTGATGGACTGATGTGCTTGTTCCAATTGAATGATCTGCTCTTTGTATGCAGTCTTTTTCAACTTCGTAATAGCAAGGTCATTGAAATACAACGGGGATGTATTGTATGCATAATACACAAAGACCAATACACCCACCAACAAAATGAAAAACTGCATTGGGATTTTCACAATGCCATTCATGATCAATCCAATCCTGCTTTGTTTGATGGAGCTTGCCGTTAGATAACGACCAACCTGACTCTGGTCGGTCCCGAAATATGAAAGCGAAAGAAAAAATCCACCGATGATACCACTGATGATATTGAACCTGTCATTCCAATTGAAACCATCCTCGGTCATGCCGGTGGTGATCACATTCATTTTACCAAACTCGCCTCCAACAGTCAATGCCTCGGTCAATCCCATGCCTTCGGGCATCATTTGGATCAACAAATAGGCTGCCAAAAACAACCCTGCAAAAATGATGGCCAATTGAAGCTGCTGCGTATATGCAACCGCCCTTGCTCCTCCGCTGACACTGTAGATGATCACAATGCCCCCCATGATCACATTGGTGATGTAAATATTCCAATCCAATACAGATGAGAGGATGATGGCAGGAGCATAGACACTTATGCCGGTTGACAATGCTCGGGAAAGAAGAAATAAAAAGGAGGTGAATGTTCTGGTCTTCTTGTCAAATCGTTTCTCAAGAAATTCATAGGCCGTATAAATATTCAGCTTGTGAAAGATCGGTACAAACGTAATGCACAAAACAATGGTAGCCAGTGGGAGTCCGAAATAATACTGTACAAAGCGCATGCCATCTGTATACGCCTGTCCCGGTCCGGATAGGAACGTAACCGCGCTCGCCTGTGTTCCTATAACACTGAGCATGACCATGTACCAGGGCAACTGCCTGCCGCTTCTGAAATATCCATCGATGTCTTTGGTTGATCTTCCCTTGTATACACCATACAATACCACCAAGAGCATTGTACACAAGAGCACCAACCAGTCGATGAAACTCATCTTCTATCCCGTTTGTACAAAATTGCTGCAATTAAAATTCCTATCAGCAGTCCCAATGCAATTTTTTTCCTGACCAGTGCAATGACAACTCCAATGGCGAGTCCCACGATGAGTCCAAATACAGGCGAACGGGTCGGGTTACTTGACTTCATTCACTTGTAGATTTGGATTCGAAATGAGATTCGCAAAAAGTCTGTAGGCTCCAGGAACACCTGCCGGTAATTCCCTGTAGAACACCAAACCGGTGTATATAAATCTTCCTTTTCCTTCATTGCGAACGATCAAACTTCCGTTCAAATTACCTTCATTTTGATCATGCATAGACAAAACTGCCCGGTAATCGGCAGAAAAAGCATCTGCAAAATAAATACCTCGTTCCTGCACCCAACCCTTGAAATCGTCTGCAGTAATCTTATTGGGATAATTCAAAACGGGATCTTGGGGATCAATGAATGTAATTTCACAATCCTCTTCAGTGATCCTGCCTCTTGAGACAGTAAAAGGCTTGGGACCAATTTTCATTTTGGCCAGAGGGCCTGCAAAACTATTTGTATTGTACTGCACTACCATGTTTCCGCCGTTTCTGACATAGTCCATCAACACGTCATACTTTTCATCCATCCATGTATGCACGTTGTAAGCACGCACGCCCAATACAATGGCATCAAAGTTTTTCAATTTTTCTGCCGTGATATCCTCCTTTCCGAGTTCAACCAAATCATACCCCATCAGTTGAATGGCTTCAGGAACCTTGTCACCTGCTCCAACGATATAACCAATTTTTTTACCGGTTGTCTTGAGATCCACTTTCACCACCATCTGCTCATTCTTGCTGAAATAAACAAGTGTTGGAATGTGTTCATAAGAAATGGAGTGCATAAAAGGAGCATCATCTGAGTGATTAACCTGTGCATTTTTGTTTGATGGTGAGGCTGTATTGATCAATAAAGGCTTTTTGGCGACTGTAGATACTTTTGAGGGGATGACATATACTGGGTGGATGAATTCACCAATGGCGGGATCCACATTTCTGAATGTAACAGGCACATTCAGCAACATCTGTTCATTGCCGATGCGGAGTGAAACGCTGGCTTCAAAAGCAGGTCTGTTCTCAGCCATGCCAATCAATCGCTGATCCGTTACATTGAAATGTCCCTTGTTCATTGAATTTGCCAACCAATATGGTTGAGAAACTGGATGATCAGCTGCGATGGACAACAACAACGGCTGTAACCAATTCACATTTTGTTTGAGCGCAACATTGGGTGACCATTGCTTGGCATTGAGCTCGATTTGTGCGACGCTGACTGTCACATCAGATCTGTTGTTGATGGTGAGACTTGCTTTGAGCGAATCACCTTGCTTGATGAATTGTTTATCACTGATCGCTTCTACATGTAAGCCCATGACCATTCTGATCAATTTTTCCACCTCCGCCGTTTTTAACCGCTTCCAATATTCATCTTTGATGCCCGAAAGTGCTTTACGGATGTCAAACAGTTTGTTAACCGAGGCCTCAGGATGATTGATATTGTATGATGCAATCAATTGATCAACCAGCTTATTGATGGCTGATCCTCCCTCCACCCTGTTCCATGAACAGTCAATACCCTCCATAGGATCTTTCTCTGCAGCCTCACCAAGCGTATGCACAAAATATTCAGTAGCCGTTCCCCTTGCAGCAGCCGAGCCGAATCCCTGTGAACGATGCTGACTCCTGCTGTCGGCAGAAATCTCACCAATGCTTTTACCCAGCAGTGGCAAATAATCTCCCACCTCTATTTTCATTTGATTATCGGAAGTTGTATTGGTTCCAAAAAAACTGAAGGTGTTCCACATGATTCTCTTCACTTTCCAGGGCGTTACGCCGTATTTGAATTGTTCTGGAAATTTAGTTGGATCAGCAGCTGCTATGAATGCTTCTCTGGCAATGACGGCCGAACCCGAATGGTGTCCATGTCCGGCACGACTATCCTCAGGAAAACGGGTGATGATGATATCCGGACGAAAATTTCTGATTACCCATACAGCATCTGAGAGGATTTTTTCTTTGTCCCAAAAACTGAGCGCCTCTTCGGTTCTTTTTGAAAATCCAAAATCAAATGCCCTCGAAAAAAATTGTTCACCCCCATCCGTTCTTCTTGCTGCCAACAATTCCTGCGTTCTGATCAAACCCAATTCAAATCCCTGCTGGTTGCCGATGAGATTTTGTCCACCATCTCCCCGGGTCATGGCCATGTATCCTGTGCGGTACTGTCTTGCTCTTGCCATGTACGCGATGAGTCGCGTGTTTTCATCATCCGGGTGCGCCGCCATGTAAAGAACAGAGCCCAGCACATTCAGTTTTTTCATGGCATGAAGGATCTCCCCGCTGCTCCATTGCTGAGACTTTTGCGCCTGTGCAGATTGAAAAAATATCACCGACAATAAAGCCACCAGGGTGAAATGCTTCAGATTGTTCAAAAGAGTGAAATGGGAAAGCATACGTTGAATATTAGTTGTTGCACTAAAATAAACAAATAGCAACTATGAATAATATTTTGCCATCCATTTCTTTGCCATAACTCGATATCTTTATGACATGAAAAAAGCAGCCAAAACTTTATCTGTTACTTGTTGGATGATTGCCATAAGCATCACAATGACCTTGACCCATGTATCAGCGCAAATAAATCCCTATCAATACAGCATTTCAAAAACTGCTGAGGGAAAAAATGGTGCGGTTTCCTCTGCCCATCCACTTGCGAGCATGGTTGGGTGCGAAATCCTCAAAGCTGGAGGCAATGCCTTTGATGCAGCCATTGCTACACAACTTGCATTGGCAGTGGTTTATCCGGGTGCAGGTAATATTGGTGGCGGAGGGTTTTTGGTTGCACATACCAAAAAAGGAAAAACAATAACGATTGATTACAGAGAAAAAGCACCTGCTGCTTCCAGCAGAAACATGTATTTGGATCAAAATGGAAATCCCCTGCTGGAACTCAGTCAGAACGGACATCTGGCAAGTGGTGTGCCAGGCACTGTAGCGGGACTTTTCACGTCGCATCGATACGGAAAACTTTCTTTTGAAAAATTGATTCAACCAGCAATTGAACTGGCGGAAAAAGGATTTGCCATTACTTCAGCAGAAGCCAGGTCACTCAATGGATCAAAATCAGCTTTTCTCAAATACAATACAGTGCCCCCCGTTTTTGTAAAATCAACTTCATGGAAAGAGGGTGATACGCTGATTCAACTTGAACTTGCAGCAACGTTAAAAAGAATTCAATCACAGGGAGCCAAGGGATTTTATGAAGGCGAAACAGCAAGGCTGATCGTGGAAGAGATGAAAAGAGGCAAGGGAAATATCGGTCTCGATGACTTGAAAAATTATCAGGCAGTTGAGAGACCGGCCGTCACCTTCAACTACAAAGGGTATACCATCATCGGAATGCCCATGCCCAGCAGCGGGGGACTCCTCATGCAACAAATGATGAAGATGATTGAAAACCGAAACATAGCCGCAATGGGATTTCATACACCGGCATCTGTTCAACTGATGATTGAAGTGGAGAGGCGCGCATATGCGGACAGAGCAGAATTCATGGGTGATCAGGATTTTGTTCGCGTACCGGTAAAAACGCTTTCAAGTGAAAAATATCTTCAGAAAAGAATGGAAAATTTTATCCCCGGCAAAGCAACACCAAGTGATGTAATCAAACCAGGTGATATCAATCCGGAGAGCGAAGAAACAACCCATCTATCTGTTGCAGATGCAGAGGGAAATGTGGTGAGCGTAACAACCACATTGAATGGAGGATATGGTTCCAAAACAGTGGTTGCCGGAGCGGGATTTTTACTCAACAATGAAATGGATGACTTTAGTGTAAAACCCGGAGTACCAAATATGTTCGGTGCTGTTGGCAAAGAAGCCAATGCCATTGCACCGGGAAAGCGAATGTTGAGCTCCATGACTCCTACAGTAGTGCTGAAAAATAAGAAACCTTTTCTTGTAGTCGGAACACCCGGAGGAACGACCATTCCAACCTCAGTCTTTCAAACATTGGTCAACATCCTTGAATTCAATCAAAGTCCTTTAGACGCTGTCAACCTTCCAAAATTTCACCATCAATGGCTGCCCGATCAAGTCGCCATCGAAAATGATTTCCCCGCCTCTGTTCAAAATGCATTGAGCACCATGGGATATTCGTTTCAAAAAAGAAATCAAATCGGCAGAACAGAAGTGATCAAAATCAATTGGCAGGGTAAAAAAATTAAAAACATAGAAGCAGTGGCGGACAAGAGAGGCGACGACCATGCAGCTGCATATTAAACCGCATTATAACACTTTGTTGAACCTTAGCTCTGGTTGAGATTGGTTAACTTTGTAAGAAACCCGGTTTCTGAAAAAAGCAGTCAAAATAGCAGGTTATGTTGTTGGAAGCATCCTCACGCTTTATTTATTGTTTTGGCTGATGCTGAAAATTCCTTTCTTTCAGCAGAAACTCATCAATATTGCAACTGATCAACTATCCAAAACCATCCACACCGAGGCTAAAATAGGTGGAGTTGATTTCAGCCTCTTCAACACATTCAATTTAAAAGATGTGCTGATCAGAGATGAGCAAAAAGACACATTGTTGTATGCGGGTAAATTAAGCGTGAGCCTGACAGACTGGTTTTTCACCCAAAAACAGTTCACCGTCTATTCATTTGGATTGGAAAATGCAAATATTCAATTGCAAAGAACTGACAGCACCTGGAACCACGCATTTATCGGAAAAGCGTTTGCCAGCAAAGATACCACTGCCGGTCAGCCGAGCCAATTGATGATCGATATCAAATCACTTGATCTCAAGCATGTTCATTTCAAGATCAAGGACAGATGGAGAGGGGAAGACCAGTCCATTCAAATTGGGAGATTACATCTGAAAGCATCTGAAATCAATCTGGCAAAAAAGAGAATGTTGATTCAGGATGTTTACATCTCGGAACCCCTGTACAACATTTTTCAGTATACCGGTAATCGTCCAGATTCTCTAATACCTGTATCAGATCCAAATACGAAAGAACATTGGAACAAAGAAGGCTGGTACATAGAAGCAAATGCTATTCAACTTGAAAAAGGGATGTTCCAGTTTGATGTTGATACCATTGGTACTACCTTGCCCTATTTCGACGGGGAACATTTTCAATTTGCCAACATCAATGGAAATCTTGATCAGGTAAGATTTGCAGGTGAAAAAATTACAGCAGCGCTGCATCTTTCAACCAAAGAAAGAAGCGGATTTGAAGTAAGCAAACTGCATGCCGATATGCAGCTAGACCCCAGCAGCATGAGCTTCAAAGACCTGAGCATTTTAACTCCTTACAGCAGAATACAAAATTATTTTGCGATGGACTATCGCTCATTCACAGACGACATGAGTGAATTCATTCACAAAGTGAACATGAGGGGCTCCTTTCGAAACAGCATCATTGATCTCAAGGACATTGCATTCTTTGCACCAGAACTCAAGGAAATGCCCATCAAATTAACGGCAAACGGCATCGTAACCGGAACGGTGGATGACTTGAAAAGCAATAATATCAGTTTAAAATGGGGACGTAACAGTGAACTGAAATGTAAAATCGATATCAAGGGATTGCCCGATATTGAATCCACTCGCTACACAGCAAATAATATCTACATCAATACCAATCCAACAGATTTTTATAAAATACACAACCAGATCAAATCTTCCATGGGATTTGATCTGGCACCTTTCCAGTCCATGAAATACATGGGGAATGCCTCGATGTACGGCGATCATCTCAAAACAAAAGGCAAACTGATTACATCCATTGGAAGTGCACAGGCAGAGGTTGATATCGCTGGACTTGGCTCTGATGCAATGAACATAAAAACATCTGGAGACATCATGCAGATGGAATTGGGGAAATTGTTTCAATTCAATGATCTCAGAAATGTAAATGCACATTTTAATGTTGCATCAAAAAATGGAAATACAATATTTGATACAAAAGTCCACTCTATCAACTACAACGATTATACCTACAGCCATTTAGATGCCTCAGGCAATTACACCTCAGGTATCCTTACTGCCAACCTGGATATCAATGACCCGAATGTGGATGCACAATTATACGCAGGCATTAATTTCAAGGGCAGCAGTCCAATAACAACAGCTGTGTTTGAGGTCAACAAATCAAATTTACTTCCATTGCATTTTACCAAAAATCCCATTTCACTGACCGGCAAATCAATCCTGAATATCCAAGGTGACAACCTTGATAACATCAGTGGAGAAGGCAGATTGGAGGATGTTGTATTTTCAAAAAATAAGCGTAAATACATTTTCGACAGCGTTGTCATCAAGGCAGAGAAACACCAGGACTTCAGAAACATCACACTGAGCAGCAACGATATCGAAGCAAATGTAAAAGGGAATTTTACATTTGAGGAACTGCCCTCCACGCTGGGTTACTACTTTGGCGAGTTCTATCCATTTTATTTCAAAAAATCTCTTGCGCCCAAAAAAGAGCAGGATCTGATGTTTGACCTCAATGTTAAGAACGCCAATTATATTTTGGCTCTGACAGACAACGGACTGAATGGATTGAGCAACAGTAAAATAAAAGGCAGGATCAATTCGGCCTCAAAAATTTTCGAACTTGATGCTTCCATTCCAAAAATCGCTTACAACAAAATTGCTGTATACGACCTTGAGCTCATTGCAAGAGGAACTGCAGATAGCATCAATACCAGCTCAAAGGCAAGTTCGGTTGTTTTTAATGACAGTCTTTTTTTTCCAACCAACACCATCGATATTCATTCCTCTAAATCATACTCAACCATTGATCTTACCACCAGTTCAAATCTGGCTCAATACGGAGCAAAACTATCGGCCAACATTGAAAATATTCAGGATGGCGTGATGATTCATTTCAATCCTTCTAAAGTTGTCTTCAACGAAAAGACTTGGAATATAGAAAAAGGTGGAGAACTGCTGATCAGTAGGTCTAAATTCGATGCAAGCAATTTCAAATTTGTAAACGGTGAGCAGTCCATCGGACTCATGACGCTTCCAATCGAAGCCAACCAATTGCAAACGTTTATCCTTTCACTCAACAAAGTAAACCTGGGTGAATTGCTTCCCATTTTTATTAAGGAGCCTCGCATACAGGGTATAACAACAGGTGACCTTACCATTGAGGATCCGTTCAACCATCTGAAACTCTATCTGAATGCACAAACGGATAAAACGAGGTTTGAAGATGACTCTATTGGACTGACATCCATCAATGGATTTTGGGACAACCAGGAAAAAAAGGCAAGCTTTTTCTTTGAGTCTGAAAATCCGCTATATAAACTCAACGCAAAAGGTAAACTTGATTTAAAAGATTCACTCAACAAAACCATTGAAACAGATATCAATATTCAAAATCTTCAATTGTCTGTCTTGAAACCATATCTGGGAATTGTTTTCAGCGACATGAGTGGCAAAGGGAATGGCTTTCTGAGGATACAGGGAAATCTGGATGAGCCGGATTTGGTGGGCGCTGTGAAGGTATCAGATGCAAAAGTAACAATCGATTTTACAAAATGCACCTATACACTACAGGATCCAACCATTACATTTACGCCAGACAAAATAGATTTCGGGACCATCCAGTTGAAAGATGCAAATGGATACACAGCCAGTTTCAAGGGGGATCTTGAACATCATTTTTTCAACAAATTCAATTACAACCTGAGTGCAACTTCAAGAAAATTACTGGTGCTGAATACAAATAGAAATGACAACAACCTGTTTTATGGAAAAGCAGTTGCCAGATTCAACTTCTCTATAACTGGTCCGGATGAATCAATCAAAATGTACATGAGTGGTGCTCCGGTCGACAGCTCAAGCATCAATATCCTCACATCCACCAACAGTAAACAGTCGGCCGATGTTGACTTTGTTGTCTGGAAGACCTATGGAAATGAAATGAAATCTGCATCTGTTTCAAGCAGCAGCAATTTTGTTATTGACATGGATCTGGTTGCCAATCCCTTCCTAAGAATGAATGTTGTATTGGATGAACTAACAGGTGATATCATTTCCGGACAAGGCTCCGGTAACCTGAAAATTCATACAGGATCCAAAGAGAATTTTACAATGATTGGCAGGTACAACATCGAGAATGGAAGCTATAATTTCAATTTTCAGGATGTGTTCAAAAAACCTTTCAGGTTATTGGGCGGGGGAAGCAGTTACATCAGCTGGACAGGCGACCCATATGACGCAGACATCAATATTGATGCCTTGTATACAGCAGAAAAGGTACGAATGAGTACATTGTTTACCGATCCCAGCAACCGGGGTATCTCTGGAGTGAGCTCTGATGTGTTGAGAGAAATCAGTGACGTGGAAGTCAGATGCAATCTGACCGGAACATTGAGCAGGCCCAATCCAAGTTTTCAGATTCTCATCCCTCAGGGAAGTGTTGTAAAAAACAACGCTACCATCGAAAACAAATTGAAGACCATCAACCGAGATGCGTTGGAGGTGAGCAAACAAGCCACTTACCTGATTGTATTTAAAAGCTTTGCGCCGCAAGCAGCAGTGGTTGCAAGCGACTTGAACTATGAACTGCTGAACAGCACCATTTCGGGTGTAATCAATGGCATCCTTTCCAACAGCATTCAGAATTTCTTTACAAAAATGCTCGGCTCCTCCGTAGATGTCAATTTCAACTACTCCAGAACAATGACCACATTGGGTGGGACTGCAGGTGCGAACAGAACAGGTCCAAATAACTTCAGGGAGAACGTGAGTCTCCAGTTCATCAAAACAATGATGAACGACAAATTGATCATCACGTTTGGAAGTGATTTCAATTTTGCTGCAGGAGCTGCATCTCTGGCAACCAGCTCTCAAAATTTTCTTTTCCTTCCGGATGTAAACGTAGAATACAAAATAACGCCGGATGGAAAATTCAGAACATCCTTTTTTTACAGAAGCAGCTTCGATCTGCTCTCCTCTTCTGGAAAAAGAGACAGAACCGGAGGGAATATATCGTTCAGAACAGAGTTTGACAGGTTCTTTGAAAGAAAGAAAAAAACTGTTGTTGAGAGCGATAAAAATGAACCCTAAGTATTCTTGAGTACCTGAATTTGCTCCGTGAACTTCTCAATAGTCAGGGCATCATCCACATTGAATGTCCCGATTCTGGTCCTGCGCAATGAGGACAAGTAAGCCCCACAACCCAAAGCCTCACCAAAATCATTCGCCAGGCTTCGTATGTATGTGCCGGTAGAACAGATAACTTTAAACTGCACAACTGGCAGCTGGATGGCTGTGATTTCAAATGAGGATATGGTTATAGGTCTTGGATCCATTTTTACCTCTTTACCTTTTCTAGCAAGAATATAGGCAGGGGTACCTGATTTTTTAATAGCTGAGTGTGCGGGTGGCGTCTGCATGATTTTGCCTGTAAAATGTTGGGTTGCACCCATGATCATTTCGCTGGATACATCACTGTAATCTGCTTTTGGAACAGGGACTGATTCAAGATCATATGTGGGTGTTGTAGCTCCCAACGTGAAAGTGCCTGTGTACTCCTTCTCTGCTGCCATGTACTCATTGATCTTCTTGGTGAATTTTCCGGTACAAATGATGAGGAGTCCGGTTGCCAATGGATCCAGGGTCCCTGCATGACCCACCTTGCTGACACCTGTTAATATCCTGACTTTCTTCACAGCATCGAAAGATGTCCAGGTAAGCGGTTTATCAATCAGCAATACTTTCCCATTTAAATAATCCTCTTTCCATTGTTCAGGCTGTGTATTGTACATTTGTCAAAGTTACCAATCTAAAAACAAACACTCCAAAGGCATTCGTTATGTCCCTTGCCCATCACCAAGATCATCACATCAGATACAGACAACAATTTGACAATGCCAAGCATTACCTGATTCCCTTTATCACAACAACGATGGATCTTGATCAACATACACATGTCTTGGATATTGGATGCGGTGACGGAGGTGTAATGGGGGCTATGCTGGAAAGAGGATGCACTGCGACAGGCATTGAGTTGAACAAGCTGAAATTTGAATTTGCATCTGAAAATATATCAACACATATCAACAGTGGCAGGGCAACACTCATCAATAAAAATGTTTATGAAGAGGAAGCACTGGTTGCCTTGAAAGAGAAATTTGACCTGATCATTCTAAAAGATGTCATAGAACACATCCCCAACCAGGAAAAATTCATTCCCTATATCAAACAGTTTTTAAAACCCGGAGGAAGAATATTCTTCGGCTTCCCCCCCTGGTACATGCCCCACGGCGGACATCAACAAATATGTGAAAGCAGGTTCTTGGGATTCCTGCCCTACTTTCATTTGCTGCCTAAACCCTTTTACAGGGCGATCCTGAAAATGTTTGGCGAATCACAAGGAACTGTAGATGAATTGATGGAAATCAAAGACACAGGTATTTCCATTGAAAGATTTGAAAGAATTGTTTTAGAAAGCAAGTATGTAATTGAAAAGAAACAACCCTACCTGATCAACCCCATTTACAAAGATAAATTTGGTTGGAACCCAAGGGAGCAATTTTCAATCATCAACATGATGCCTTTTTTAAGAAATTTTTTAACCACCTGCGTGTATTATGTTATCAAAAAATTATAAAAATTGGCCTCTGATGTATTCTAAAGCTGTTTTTTCTTTCATAATTGTTTTGATGTTGGCCTCTTGCAACAACGAAGAAATCAAAACAGATAGCAGTTCCAGCGAAACATCACTCGCTGCACCTCAGAGCATATCCTATATAGTCGTCAATGCATATCCACATGATACTGCTGCGTTTACGCAAGGACTTGAATGGTATGGTGATGTACTGCTTGAAAGCACAGGCTTGTATGGCAAATCAAGTTTAAGACAGGTAGTACCAACAAATGGTAAATCAAAAAAACAAATCAACAACGAGAAAGATATTTTTGCTGAGGGCATTACTGTATGGAGAGATACGGTATATCAACTCAGCTGGGAGAATCATTTGATTTTTCTTTACGACGCAAAAACCTTGAAGCTGCTTACAACAAAAAATTGGAATTATCAGGGATGGGGAATAACAAACGACGGCAATGCACTCATCATCAGCGATGGAAGCGATAAATTATATTTTGTTGAGCCCTATTCCATGCAGGTAAAAAATATATTGAGTGTCAAAGACCATATGGGTCCGGTTAACAATCTCAATGAACTGGAAATGATCGATGGATATATTTATGCCAACAGATGGCAATATGATTATATTTTGAAGATCGACCCCAAGAATGGCAACGTCGTGGCCACAATCGACCTAACCGATGTGCTTCAGAAAAACAGCAAATCAGATTTATCCTACTTGTCAAAAAACAATTCAACTGCCCAGATCAACGGAGCAGTTTTGAATGGCATCGCTTACAACGCTGATAAAAAAACAATATTTATTACAGGAAAACTCTGGCCTGAAATCTTTGAAATCAAGCTCCAATAAGGCTCCAACGGGTTTATAAATATTTTAATTAACTTTAGGACTCAATTCGTTGAAATGATTGATACATTCGAAAAAATCCCCATTGAAATTCACGAAGACAGTAAATCGGCTTCCAAAAAAGTTGCGCAGCAGATAGCAGCATTGATCAAAGAAAAAGCTTTAAAAAAAGAGTCGTGTGTGTTGGGAATGGCAACTGGCTCTACCCCAAAAACACTTTATGCAGAGCTGGTGAGATTGCACAAAGAAGAAGGACTCAGTTTCAAAAATGTCATTACGTTCAACTTGGATGAATACTACCCCATGAAGCCTGATGCTGCCCAGAGCTATCATACATTCATGCACAAACACTTATTCCAACACGTTGACATCAACCCGAAAAATATTCACATACCTGATGGAACGATAGAAAAAGCAAGCATGCATACCTATGCTGATGCTTATGAAAGAGCAATTGATGAAGCAGGAGGAATTGACCTCCAGATCTTAGGCATTGGTTTAAATGGACATATCGGTTTCAATGAGCCAGGATCAAGCAGAAATTCAATCACAAGAATAGCAGCATTGGACAATAGCACAAGATTGGCCAATGCCTATGAGTTCAGCAATATTTCAGATGTTCCAAGATTGGCGCTTACCATGGGACTCTCAACGATACTGAAATCTAAAAAAATTGTACTGCTTGCTTTTGGTGTCAGCAAAGCAGAAATCATCCGATCATCCGTAGAAGAAAAAATCACTGAACGTATTCCAGCAAGTTTATTACAGGAACACCACGATTGTATTTTTCATTTAGATCAGGCATCTGCATCCAAATTGACAAGATATGAATCACCTTGGCTGGCTGGTCAAATAAAATGGACAGAGAAATTGATCAGAAAAGCTGTTTCTGCTCTTGCCATTCAACTCAACAAGCCATTGCTCATGTTGTCGAAAGAAGATTATCTCAACGGAGGACTGGCTGATCTCTTGGAAAAACATGGTCCGGTTGGAAACATTAACCTGAGGGTTTTCAATGGATTGAGAGACACCATTACAGGATGGCCCGGCGGTAAACCAACGGAGGAAGTCCCCCGTCACCCGGAAAGAAGAAACCCCGCTCAGAAACGCGTCATCATCTTCTCTCCTCACCCGGATGATGATATCATTTCCATGGGAGGCACTTTCTTGAGATTGGTACAACAGGGACACGATGTACATGTAGGTTATCAAACTTCAGGAAATATTGCAGTCAGTGATGAATTTGTATTGAGACAAATAGACTTCGCTGTTGAATTTGACGGTAGCTTTTCTATTGATACCAGCAGGGCCAGTACAATATGGAAAGACGCAAAGAAATTTTTACAAACCAAGAAGCTTCACGACAAAGACACTCCGGATATCAGAAGCATAAAAGGCATGATCAGAAGGACAGAGGCCAGGGCAACATGCAGGTATGTGGGAGTCAAGGATAAAAACATTCACTTCATGAACCTGCCTTTCTATGAAACAGGACTCATTGAGAAAAATCCTCCTACTGAAAAAGATATAAAAATTCACATGGAATTGATCAAAAAAATCAAGCCCCATCAAATTTTTGCAGCAGGTGATTTCGCCGATCCACATGGAACACATAAAGTTTGTTTCGAAGTGATGTTTGAAGCTTTGAAAAGATTAAAGGCAGCGAATGACCCGTCTGTTGCAGACTGCAGACTTTGGTTGTACAGAGGTGCATGGGCTGAATGGGATATTTGGGATATCGACATGGCAATACCTATGAGTCCGGATCAGGTATTGGAAAAACGCAATGGAATTTTCATCCATCAATCCCAGAAAGATGGTGTTGTATTCCAGGGAAGTGATAGCAGAGAGTTTTGGCAGAGAGCTGAGGACAGAAATGCATCGACAGCTCAATTGTTTGACCAATTGGGATTGCCGCAATACGCTGCCCTCGAGGCTTTCATGCGATACGAATACTGAGAAAACCCGTTGGCCTGACATATAAAATATTTTCTTTAAATTTGCATCCTTCGGCCCCGTAGCTCAACTGAATAGAGCATTTGACTACGGATCAAAAGGTTTCAGGTTTGAATCCTGACGGGGTCACGAAAACCACTTGCATTGGCAAGTGGTTTTTTCATTTAGATACACAATTCATTAACATTTAGGGTCGAGATCCATTTTTTTGTAAATGACAAGTGGACTAACTTTCAGCATTATTTTGGATATGATGAAAAAGAAGTTAAGGCTCGTACTACTGACCTGTATTTTGTTGAATGTTGTCTCCAAGGGCATGGCACAACGTATCGATTCCATGCTCAATGTATATTACAACTACTTCCCGAAAGAAAGGTTTCATGTTCATTTTGACAAGAACACTTACAACAAAGAAGAAACCATATGGTATAAAGTATACATCCTTGATGAAGAGGGACTGACAAGGCTCAGCAAATCGGTCTATGTACAATGGTTCGATACAAAAGGTAAAATACTGACCCAGACCGTCTCTCCTCTTTTTCAGGCTACTGCCAAAGGCTCGTTTGAACTTCCATCCGACTACCAGGACAATTTTATAAGGATGAAAGTATTCACCAAATGGGCGCTGAATGATGATTCAGCATTTTTATACACGAAAGATATTGTCATCAACAATGATCTCATTCAAGTTGACCAGCTTCCAAAACCAATATCTTTTTTGAATGTATTTCCAGAGGGAGGAGATTTGGTAATTGGCATCAATTCAAGGGTAGCTTTTAAGTCTAACGACAATTACGGAAAACCCGTCAACATCAAAGGACTTTTAATGAATGATAAAAACAAGGTGCTGGATACCCTGAAGACGATGCATGACGGGATGGGCAGTTTCTATCTCATTCCCAAACCAGCCGAGAAATATTTCATCAAATGGACAGATGCGTCTAATACTCCATACACTACCCCTCTCCCTGCCGCAAAACCACAGGGCATCACATTGTCTGTCCGTTCAACCAACGAAGCAGCTCTTGTCAAAATTGAGCGCACAGCGCAAGTTCCTGATAACTTTAAACAGCTGACTTTGCTCGTCCACATGAACCAATTGCCGCTTTACAGCGTCAACATCAATGCCAGTGAAAAACTGATCACCAATGCAAGTATACCGATTACAGAATTGAATACCGGAGTTGTACAATTTACATTGTTTACAAGCGACTGGCTGCCTGTTTGTGAAAGGGTAATGTACGTAAACAACAGGACCCATGAATTTGGTGCTAAAATCATCACACAGTTGACATCACTGAACAAAAGAGGTAAAAATGTTTTCGATGTGTATGTTTCTGATACCACCGAAACCAACATGTCGGTGGCAGTTATTGATGCATACGTTGATACATCGCTCTCCTATTCCACCATATACTCTGATCTGCTTTTGAGCAATCAGATCAGAGGGAAAATCCACAATCCGGGATATTATCTTTCCAGTGATGCAGAGACTGTGATGAATCATCTTGACCTGGTGATGCTCACCCACGGATGGAGAAGAATTGATTGGGAAAAATTGAAAAAAGGCATACCCCCTTCACTCAAATACATGCCTGAAATGGAGCGGATGAAAATTTCTGGAAAAGTATATGTCCTCAA
>JACCDT010136251.1_pt1 | contig 33656 bp, 40 predicted proteins | sample 7446291 | NCBI WGS metagenome assembly JACCDT01 (sample SAMN15323446, study PRJNA562643) | freshwater metagenome | isolation source: river surface water | place: USA:Blue River Watershed | collected 2017-08-17
CATTAGAACCATCAATAAAATCATTACATATTTGGCTATCTGGGCGTAATTCCAATCCATTAATCATTAGTTTGGTTTCCAATATTAATTTATTTCTTCTCATCAATTTCAAATGTTCAATCAAATTATCAATTGAACTAATAATTTTTTTGGTTTTGTTTGAATAATATTTATTTATTTCCCAATCCAATTCAAGTCCTTCAATAAAATCATCATCGATATCATTTTCTTCATACCTATTTACAAATGCATTGCAGTAAAACCCATCAGGTTGTAAATTATTTTCAGCTAATTTAACATTAAGAATTTTTTCTTTTTGGTCTACCAATTTATATTTTCCAATAATTTGTTTAATATTTTTTCCATTTGATAAATATTCTTTAACTTCTGGTTTATTTGCGTATCGGGTCCAATCCAGTCCATTAGATTCAAATGCTGATTTAATTTTATCTAATCTAATAGTTGTTTTTGATTGTTGTAATTTTTTTATGTCAGATTCCTTTTGACGAAAAACATTTTCCCAATCCAAACCATATTTTTCAATAGTAAGTTCAATCACATGGGGTTTATAATAATAAGTACATAAGTTATGTCTGTATGTTGTATGACCACATGGAAGCTTTTTTAAATCTGAATCATCTAATTTAAATGATTTAATTGCATCTGTTTTATATATGCGATTTTCTGAGCATTTTAAACAAATAAACATATCTTGTTGAGGTTCAATAACACCAGTGCACGAATAACAAGTTTTTACCATTTGATAATAAAAGCAAAATGCTTTTTAAATAGTTTTTATTTTTTTGTTTACTTTAATAAATTGGAAAAAATTTGATAAATATACAAATTTAATAGTAATCTAACAATTTTAATGATATTTATATTGCAATTGTTTTTTATGAGTTTATTTACAATTTGGTGTGCAAGTTCACTTGGAACTCCTTTGTTAGCTGGGAGTTATGTTGGTTGGTTAGGTAATAAGTTTCATCAAATTCAAACTGCTGGAACAACTAAAAAACCCGAGTTGGTTGACATGAAAACTTCCCAGGTAATTATTCCAAGTACTGAATTCGAAACCAATGTACTTGAATCTAAAAACTATCATTTAATGGTGGGACTGGGTCCTTTGAGTATTTTGCATTCTGTATATTATGCGGGTTTATCCACATATAATTTAATTGCTGGAAAGTAAATTTAAAGCATTAAAAAAATTGATTTATAAAATAATAATGATTAATTCATTTATAATTAAAATAATGAATAAAGGACTAATATATTTAATACAACCTGAACACTTAATTGGTCTTAACCGATTTAAAATTGGTTTTTCCGCATCAACTGATCCAACAAATATTACTTTTAGAAATAGTAAAAAAACTAGATACCTAGCAATAATGGAGTGTTATGATGCTAGGTCATTAGTTGAAGAAATTAAAGAAATTTTAGCTGATAAATTTACAGTGTGTGGTAAAAGTGACTATTTTGAAGGCGATGAAGATGAAATGGTAAAAGCATTTACCGAGTCTGTTAATGATTTTATACATAGTTCTGATGGCGATTGTGATTGTGATGGAGAATGTACTGGTGAATGCGATGGTTCAGCCAATTCTGCCAATTCAGAAGAACCAAGTGTAACTGAACTTGTTTGTAACAACTGTACTGTTGAAATTATCGAATGCTTTGAAGAAGAACTGGAAAGCATGCGTGAGGAAATTTCCCATATTAAAAACACTTTAAACAAAACAAATGAATTCGTACAAATTATTCTAAATGAAATAAAAGAACTAAACAATCAACTAAAAATCAATAAACCCGTAAAACCCAATGAAAATAAAATAAAAATTAATGGTAAGGAATATTTGGTTGAAAAAGATAATGTATTTACAGTTAAGCTTGATGGAACAAAAGGTGTTATTTATGGAAAATATATTAATGGTCAAGTACTTAAATATGAATCACCTGATAAATAAGTATATTAAAAATTGAAATTTTAATTTAGTAATAATTATCTTTTAAACACACCAATAGAGTAATGACAAAAGGAATAATATATTTAATACAACCCACAGTTTTGGTTGGAACTTCTAAATTTAAAGTTGGATGTTCTTCCAAACCAAATTTAGAAAGACTAAAATCATATGATAAAAATTCAAGATACTTGTGTATAAATGAATGTGATAAACCATACGAGTTAGAAAAACAATTGCTAATTGCTTTTAACAATAAATTTAAAATTGTGTCTGGGAAAGAATATTTTGAAGGTGATGAATTAGAAATGATTAAAATATTTCTTGATATTTTAACTGCACATAATTATCAGTAAATTAAACAATTAACAAAAGCTTAGTGAATAAACAAATAATAATGTAGCTAGTAATAAATAAAAAAATATAAAAATTATTTTAAATTATAAAAATTATAAATAATAAACATTTTAAAAATAAATTACAACATAAATAACATCATATAAACATATAACAAGTATTTGGAAGTATTTAAATGGAAATTTATGGAATTAATTCACTAAATTATTTGTTAGCTTAACTAATTTATTAGTAACATGTGAATTTTATTTGAATTATTATTTCATACTTCCATTTACATTTTAACCATATATAAACATACTAAAAATAAAAATCAATAAGCTTCATATAATCATTATTTTTAGTTTTATAGCATTAAACTATTTTACATATTTAGGGCTTATTTTACAAAAAATTTCGCGTGTAATTTTTAATTCATGAATTATTTTACGGAATTATTCCATGTAAATAGTTAACAAATTGCATTAATATACACATTTGTATGTAAATATAAACTATTCAAATACTATTCATATATTATGGAATTAATTCAATGGAATAGGTGAATGTCAATGAATAATAATTCCGTAATAATGAATGATTATGAATGATAATTTTATATATAAAAATGTAATCTTATTTAATTTAGATGGAATTATTAGTTTATTCACACAAAAAAGTCCTCGCGCGCGAAATATATTTAAAAACAAAAATATATTATAATATAATTATAAATTAAGCTAAATGGAAAAAACAGATAACAAGAATATAGAATATAAATGCGAAACTTGCAATAAACAGTACAAAACCCAGTCCGGTTTATGGAAACATAATGATACGTATCATAAAAAAACAGAAACAAAAGTTGCAAATGGTTTTGAATGTAGAAAATGTCATAAACAATTTAATAGCCAACCGACAAGATGGCGTCATGAAGACAAGTGTTTAGCTGATACAACTGATGATAAAATTGTGAAACTTGAAAGTGAAATTGACAAGCTAAAAACTCAGCTAACAAAAATTTCAGATAATCCAAAGGTAATCAACAATTATAACAATACTCAAAATAATAACAACATTGTTATTGCAAAACCGCCTGGACTAGAAACCATAGATCATTTAACAATCGAACAAAAAAGATTTATTATGAATAAAGGTTTATCAAGTTTGATGTATTTAATAGAAACAACTAATTTTGATAAATCAATACCTGAAAATCACTCATATTGTGTTACGGCGATAAATGACAAACACGCATCAATGGTTGATACTAAAACTAATTCAATAATTAAAACCGATAAAATGGAATTGTATGATAAAGTATTAGCAGGTAATTTAAACAAATTGGAAAAATTATCGGGAGATGGGGAATTTAATCAAAAAGAAAAATTAGCCTATATTGGCACTGTTGACAGATTAAAAAAAACTTTATTTTTAAGTAAAAAAGGAATAAAGAAGTATTACAGTGAGATTAATTTACTTAGCTACAATAACAAGGAACTAGTTCAAGAAACATGGAATGGGCTTAAAAAATTAGATGAATTAGTTATTACTAATAAAATACCTTCAACTGCTACCAATCAAAATAAACTAATTGAATCCCAACCAATTGAACCAGAAAGTGATATTGAGTCAGATGATGAAATTAACACTGAAAAATTAAATAAATTAAGAAAACAGTTTGGTGTTAATAAATTAATTCCAGATTCATATGACTCAAATTCTGACTTGAGTTTGGATGAAGAATCTGACAGCGAATCAGATAGTGAAACATGTGGTTTAATTGAAATAAATGTAAATGGTAAACAATATTTTTTAGATGGGGTACAAGTTTTTGCAAAAAATCAAGCCGGTACTAAAGGGGATTTTTATGGTACTTATTCCAATGGAAAAATTAAAAAAGCAAAACAAACTAAAGAATTTGATATTTAGTTTATTAGGTTTGATAGATTTGTTTAATTAAACATCCAAGCAATTGGATTAAAATTATAATTGTGATTCAGCGAAGCGCTGTGGCTATTGCTTTGGCAACAGACACACCATTAGTAAGTGCCAAATACTATGCACACTAATACTAATTCCAAGTAAAAATAACATTATTAAGTTATTTACACTATCTGACTTTGCAATAAAATAAATGTAAACACAATACAAAATAATAAACCCGCTTATTACCTGTGCATAAAAACTTGGTTTAGCCAAAATATCCATTTTATTAACTTGCATATAATTGCACATAGATATTTTAAAAAAAGTAAATATTTTTTTTTAAATTAAATATTAAACTGTTCTTTAATTTCAACCCACCCCCATAGGATAATGCTAATACGACCGGCATCAGTTTGTTTGTCTTGACTAACAAGAGGAATGCCGGGATTAACAAATTCTGTCTGCAAATCCGGACCATCTACTTGGTGTTTAGACACCATGGGAATGCCGTCCTTTGCAGAATTTTTCTGCAAAGTAGGACCATTACTCTTGTTTTTCGAAACAAGAGGAATGCCGTGGCGCCATTCACAATTGGTATCACGAAGAAAGCAATAAATAGAACCATTGGGTAGAGGAATATTAACTTTGGTTCTGGTTTTTTCATGTTCAAACATAACATCACGAGTACTACCAAAACTGACTCCAATTGTAATGTTTTGGGTTTTGGCCTTATCCGGTTCAACAGCTGCAGCATCAAAGTGTAACGGCTTAAACTGTGAATCGTCAGAAAACAAATTGAATCGGGTTGCCTTGACATCACATTTAAAATATTCTTTTAACTTGTCCACCACCATTAAAAATGTTGGGCATTTGTCTTTGAATTTTTTATGGTCATCAGCTATGTAATGAGTGTTACCGTGCCACATTTTCCAAATGTCTTGATTAGATAATCCGGCCCCAAACTGATTAACTTCGCTCAATAATTTATTGTACAAATTTCCATGTGAATAATCGCTTGAACCAAATAGCCCGTGAACCAAAATAACGTCTCGAGATTCATAATCGTAATTGTATGTGGGGCTTGATGGATTTCCTATCATTACTCTCATATCTGCAGACGAATCAAATGGTTCAAATGATTCAGTGTTTTTCTTAACCAGTTTTTTCTTATTAGGCTTGGTGGGTTTATCTGGTTTATTAGTAAAATTGCCATTGGAACCAACTAATTTATATTCATGTGAGCGGGTACACGAGTTTCCATGTTTACAAGTTCCCACAAAATGATATCGGCAAATATTATCCACATGAGCAAAATCGCAATTTTCCCCTTTTTTGCATTTTCCCATTATATAGTGTTTGCATATTTTTTGTTCTGTCATTAATTATCTATTAACTAAAACTTTATAAATATTTTAATGCAATTTTTTTGAAAATATTGAAAAATCCTTAAATTATTTTAATGAAATTATACTTTTATGATTTTACAAATTAACTGGGAAAAACTATTGGTAAAACTTTGTACAATTGATTATCCAATGGACCAAATTCAAAACCTTGTTTGTTACAGACCAATACCACGAAACAATATAGCAATTTTTAACCTTTTTTGTAACAATAATCGTTTGGATTTAGCCAAATGGTATTTAACATATCATCCAGAACTTATTAATCTAGTAGACTTTACATTAGTTTTAGCAACTAACACAATGAGTAAAAGATTTGCAATCGCTGAATGGCTTGTTGAAAATATAGCCCATAAAATTAATTATTCAAATGCTTTTAGAATTATTGCTCGTAATAAAAAGTTAAAAGCAGCGTTAAAAGCAGCTGAATGGTTAAATAATGCAGTGCCTGGTGTTGTACTTTTTATTGAACCAGAAAATGTATTTGTCAATGCATGTGATACAGGCAATTGGCGAATGGCTCAATGGTTATTATCATCCAGACCTGAATTAGATATATCATTTAATAACGAGCAAGCTTTTCGTTGTGCTGCATCAAGGAATCATTTGAATACAGTTAAATGGTTATTATCAGTAAAACCAAATATAAATGTTTTTGCACAAAATGATTATGCATTTCGTCTATCTTGTTGGAATAGGTCAACTGACAAAAATAATATGAATGTTGCTGAATGGCTTAGTAAACGGTTCAATTTGCGATATTATATTTTAAAGCCGATTGAATTGTATTCTTTGTTTGAGTCAAATGCATTAGCACAAATTAGATACAAATACGTTTACAAACCAGGTAAAATTCAACTAGCAGAACCTGAAACATGTGCAATTTGTTGGGACACTCCAAGCAAAATACTTAAAACTAGTTGTGGCCATTATTTTTGTTCTGAATGTATTGCACATTGTTTAAATTGCAAATGTGTAGAATTTTGCAAATGTGCTGTTATTTCATGTCCTTATTGTAGACAACAAATAAACCATTGGACGCATTGTCGGTTTTTGCTTTAAAAACTATTGTATTTTATTACGGTGGGAAAAAAATTGAAATTTAAATATTTATATTTATTTTTTTTTAAAATTTTTAATGGGATTTATTACAAAAGCCAATAATAATAACACTGAACTGTCAAACGTAAGCAAATATATTAATTATATTAGATGGGCTGTTTTTGAATTAGCTTGCTCTGGTAAAATTGATCATAGAAATTACTCAACAACTAATGCCAAGTCTACTTTAGCTAATTATGTAGAACAATATGCAAGTGCCGATAAAGCTATATATCAAATTGCAAGTGAACTTTGTGAAAACCAAGAATTTAAAGAAAAATTAGCAGAGTATTATGAACTTCTTGGTGAATCCAAAGAAACTAAAAACCCAGGTAAAAACACTTGTGATGACGAAGATGACAGTTGTTGTGATAAAACAGATGATAATTCAGAATTAGACAGTTGTTGCGACGACTATGATAGATTTTTAGATATTAAACAAAATTTATTTCATGGATTTGTTGCGTTTGTTGGTCTTCATGAAATTGAAAATTTAAATAGTGACGACTGTGATAGATTTTCAGAGAATTTTTTTCAATTATTAAAGTCGTAAAAATTGTTTTACAAATACTGATTTTTATTATTATTTAATTTATTATAAAAATTGTCACACAAATACAGATTTTTATTTTAATTATAATTAAAATAAAAATTGAAAAAATTATTTTATTATATTAATTAAATTAGTTTTTTAATGGGTCCGCTTAGAAAGTTAACAATAACTAATCTTACTGATGCAAATCTCGCTGTTGGTTCAATTCAATTGTATGTGAATACACACAATTACACTGGATTTATTATGTCAGATGCAACTGATAAAATTATAACAAATCCTAATAAAAAATTTACACATCAAAATTTTAATGGTTCTGATGTATTTATTTCAGCTCAATCATTTCAGCAAAATAATCAAGATACTGGAAACCAAATAAGAAAATATGTTGCCAATTTAATTGCCCAATTAAAACCACAACAAATTACTTGTATTGGTGGGGAATCCTATTTATATGGATTAACTGGGTTAATAAGAAATGTACATGCATATACAAATTCATCCAGTATTTACGATGATATTGAATTTAATGCGCGTTTTATAACCAGTTGCAATTGTAAAGCTTATTTATGTGATTATAACCAAATTAATCAAATAGAAACAAGTCCAATCTGTTTAATTAATTTGTCGAGTTTAAATGCGCATTTGCTAAAAGTAATAAATGCACGTGCATTTAACTTCATTATAATTATAAGTTGTCATCATGAAGATTTTTGGAAAAAAATTAAATACCTTAGCAATTATAAAGTTAAAGTTAGAAAACAATTTGTTGCTTGTTCTCTTGGATATTTTTTAACAGTTAATGTACTTGTGCGCATATAATTATTTGGTTTATTTAACTGTTAAATAATATTTTATCAACTTGGGTACGAACACAAAAAATCCTATGCGCAATAATGCCAATGGCAAAAATAATAGTTAAAACAAAATAAAAATTCCAATTAAATTTTTTAGATAAAAATAAAGAAACTAATAATGTTCCAATAATATCAACAATTGCAAAATTACCAATTCGTAATAAATGGGCGCCTTGACCGGGTTGGCCAAAAAAATCTTTATATTTGCATAACATATTATATTAGTTTATAAATTATAAATTAAACTAAATCTAATTGATTTATTGAATCGGTTGAGTTATTTGAATCAGTTGATTCGTTTGATTTATCTTTAACAGCATTATCATAAATTACAAGTGTTTTTCCATCTTGAGGTGAAATAATAATATCAAACCGATAATTTTCCGGAATACGAGTATATGCGATTACATAATTTCCATTTTTGGAATCTTTTGATTCTAAAATTAAGTTTGTTTTATTATTTAAAACTTGATAAGAATCAATATCGTTTATAGTATGATGACACGACTTATCTAAAATAGATTTAGCCAAATCACCAAAATTTTCAGCAGATTCTAATGTCTTGTATTGAAAGTGATAATAATGGTTAATATCATAATAAACAGTATATAACTCCTCGATATTTTCCAAAGTATAAATTGTAGTATCTAAATTAGCAAAGGTTGACATTACTTATAACTTAATTTGATTTTAATATTGTTTAAATTTCAATTTTTTTAATTTAATTGTAAACATAAAAATCAAGGACAAAATTAAAAAATATTGAAATTAATTATTTTTAATTATATTTTATACCTAAAATTAATGACAATATATTGGTCCTATTTAACTAATGATTTAAACGAGCTATTACCATTTGAATCACATAATAATTTAAAAAAAATGTCAAGCGATTATAACAAATTAATTGCGTGTGGCTTTTTTAAACAATTTCCAGGTTTTACAAAAATTTTTGTTTCTAAATTATCTCCAACAAACCAACCAACAACAAATAAGTTATTTGAACTTAATTTATTTTTTTAATTAAAGTAAAATTTAAAAAAAATTGTGCGTCTTTTTGTTAGACAAAAAGCCACAGGGCTTTGCCGTTTTCAATATAATTTTTTTTCTTTGTAAAATTTAAAAAAAATTGAATAAGCTTTATTATAAAAATTAAATTATATTCTTTTAATGATTCAACAGGTTAACTCATTTTATCAAATTCCAGTTACTGAAAACACTTTAGTTGTTCTAGATATTGATGAAACAATTATGGCTTTTCCTAACATTACTAAAACATGGTGGAGAGAAACTTATGAAAAGTATTTTGATTCAACAGGTGATAAAACTACTGCAGATAATTTAACACTAAATGAATGGCGCAAACATGTACAAGTTTGTAAACCATACTTGCTTGATGAAGAAAAATTTAAAATTTTTCTTAGTCAAATTGAATCCAACACTTCTCAATTAGTTTTATTAACTGCACGTGATCCAATTATGACTGAAATTACGCATTTACATTTATCCCATTGTGAATTATCAATAAGTCCCGAACAAGTTATTCATGATGAAAATAAAGGTGATGCACTAGCACGTATTATCCAATCATATCCTGAAATAAATAATATAATTTTTGTTGATGACTTTGAAAAAAACTTACTTAGCGTTAAGGATAGATTTAGTCAAGATGATATGAAAAATTATAATATTAAATTATATCAAATTACTCATAAAACAACTGGGAATTAAATTATTTTATAACAAAATCAAAAAAAAATTGAGATTATTGTATATTAGTAATTAAAATTATTATATTTAATGATTATTGCAATTTGTGGTTTACAAGGTTCTGGAAAAGATACTATTGGTTCTTATTTAATTAACTCTTATGGATTTACTAAATTAAGTTTTGCAGGAGTTTTAAAAGATATTGTATCTGTATTATTTGGATGGGATAGGGAAATGTTAGAAGGTGCAACCAAAAAATCTCGTGAATGGCGAGAACAAGTTGACCCGTGGTGGAGTCAAAAGTTGGGAATAGAAAATTTAACACCTAGATATGTACTTCAATATTTTGGAACAGATTTATTCCGTAACCATTTTCATCCTGACATTTGGGTTATTGCAGTTGAGCGACAATTATCCAAATACACTAATTGTGTAATAACTGATTGTCGGTTTCCTAATGAAATTGCCATGTTACGGACTGCTGGAGCAACCATTATCAAAGTAACACGTGGAGAATTACCTAGTTGGTATGAACCTTATGCAACAGGAAAAACCGAAAAACCTGATGGTGTTCACCCATCAGAATACATGTGGATTTGTGAATTATTTGATTATGAATTAGAAAATAATTCCACAATAGAAGATTTAGAATTGCGAGTTAAGGGAATTTTAGCTAATGGGTCTGAAAGTAATAGTACAACCAATACAACCAACCAGGTCAATCCAATATGTTTAGAAAATAATATTGAACTTAGTAATGATGATTTACAGTTGTTACGTAAATCTGGTTTAAAAATGTTTAGACATATTGATTTTTAATTAAACTCTCAATAATTTTATTTTATTATATAGTTTAAGGTATAAAGAAATTTTATTATATTAAATTAATGGAAAAAGTCGAATATAGAACCGGACTTTCCCAAGTAAAAAAGCTTGATGATATTGAAGATTTGCATAATGTACCAGATTGGGCTGATATTATTTGGTTGCGTATTTCTGGGGAAACTTTTTATGAAAATTTTACTTTTCCGCCTAAATTAGCTGAAGTATATATTTCCCACTGTACTGGAACTCATAGATTATCACAATTACCTAACTCAATAAGATTTGTTTCAATTACATATTCTTATTTATCGGATTCAGCGGTTTTATTTGGACCAGAACAAACACAAATAGAAACAGTTGATTTATCATACAATCAAATCCAAGAGTTTCCTGGCAATTTACCCGATAATTTAATATCTATTGACTTGTCAAATAATTCAATTAGTAAATTACCAAATATAAAATCTATTGGAAACAATTTACTACATGTGAATTTATCTTATAACAATCTTACTGATTTACCGAGTTGGCTATTGGATTTAAATGAAGAAACACAATTAACACTTATGCCAAATAAATTCTGGTTTAATGCATATTCAAACATTAGTTTAAACAGGGAAATTTACGATTACCATATTAAAATAGCCAATAGATTTTTTAGCACTAGTTTAGGCACTAAATTAATTCACACCAGAATGATTTCTAATAATCAAGTAGAAAGAGATACCGAAAATGAGTTACGTCCAGTTATTTTTAATGTGGATGCTTATTATCCTGTAGTATTACGACCAGAACTTGCCCCTCCAGCTTATAATCCTATTAATCCAGTAATGCCTAACCATTACACTTCAACAACTAAAACAACTGCTGAACAGGCACAAAATGTTCACAATTCTGATATTCAAGATTCATTTTCCAAATCAGTTGAAAATATTATGCGAAATTCTGCACCATCAATACCAGATTACTTAAATAAAATTTGGTGGTATTATTTATTTGATGGAATTAACATTCAGGCAAATTTGTCCTTTATAAATTTGGTTAAATCCAATTGTAATATACCAAGTGTGGTTTCACGTAATGGTGTTACTTATGCAGAAATATTAGAAAGAATATGGGCAATATCTGAAGTACATGAACACAAAAAAGCCATTAGAGAAGTATTACGTGATGAAATTACAGCAGGAAAAACTGTTTGTTTCACTGGTAAAGTTACTCGATTAGTTAACACATTATCTGGTTTTGTTGATGATGTTCAAATTGGAATTAGTGAAAATGAACAAATAAATAATGCAGTGATTGTATGTATGAGAAAATGTGAAGCAAATCCAGAACTAAATATACGCGATGAAGTTAAAAAAGTACTTGATGAATTAGCAGTACCTGTGGACCGTCAAGCAATATGGTTAGATGCACTTGAATAAAAAGTAAAAAAATTGATATTTGGAATAAATAAATTAGTACCTAATATATTTAATCCCAATGAATAATATTGTTCCAATTGCAAATAAACTGGAATTTTCAGAAAAATTTCCTGGATTTGTTTTAACTGAGGAAATACATTTTCTTGATAACTTTGACCAAAAACTGATTCATGATTATTTGGTTATTCACCAGGTTCAAGGTGATGTTTATAGATTTGTAATTTGTTATTATAATACCAAAAGATACTCCATAAAAATTTATATTAATGGGCTTTGTAAAGTTGATGGTAGCGCAAAAATTTATTTGAAAGAATTTGAAAATTATATTAAAGAAAAAAAACATTTTCATCCATATATTCTTCCTAAGGGTAGTGACGTTTCATGGATTAAACACAAACCATTTGGTATTTATGAGTTTAACTGGGCTTTTATCTATAAAATGATTGAACATATGTACTTAAATACACCAGCCCATACAAATTATATTGGAAAACCAATTTGTTAATTTAATAAAAAAATTGAAATAAAAAAACATTTATCATTGAATTAAGTTTTTAATGTTTTTACCTATTAGTAACCCAAATACATACGCAGATGATTACAAATCTGCTGGAATAATACTAACAAAAAATATTTCCGGTGAAAATTATTTTTTGTTTTTAATTGAACCAAGATCTGAACATACTGAACAAGTTGTACATATAATTGGTGGAAAAAAAAATGAAGGAGAATATCCTCACGAAACTATAGCACGTGAAGCTTGGGAAGAATCACATGGTTTAATTAGAATATCAGATTGTCTAAATTCAATATTTGCACCAAACACAATTAAATACTGGTATAATCGAGGTAAATATATATTATACATTGCTGAATGCCCCGAACAATATATTGATATTGATAAACTTTTTTCTGGAATTAGTTTGAATAAATTAATTTGGATTTCAAATTCAGAATTAAGTGCAAATATTCAAAATCAAAATTTTACTTATACAAATGGTTCAAACAAATGCTATAAATATTCAGATTTAATGATTAAAACTATTCTTTCTCTTTCTAATTAAATAAAATTGAATTTTTAATTTTTTACTTTTACTTTATTAATATTGTAATGACATATATTTTAAGAATCACACATAATTTAGACTTAATTGACTCCAAGTTTATTGATAATGAAATGAATACTATTGCACTTGAACATAACGCAGTTTATACAAACTATGATTTAGAAACTGAATATGATGCAAAAACTGATACTGTTCAAGTTACTAATGCAGTTTATGAATGGGCTCTTTTAAATCCAATAGAATTATTGGATTTTCTTAATGCACTTCCTAAAACTTATAAACCCAGCCAGATTTTAAAAAAAGTTTCTCATCTCGACTCTTATGTTATTTTTAAAAAATCAGGACCAGCTGACTTTAAACGTTTTAGCCCAGAAGATAAAGAAATTTATATTGCTATGTTACAAAAACTTAAAGCAAACCAAATAAAGTTAAATTCCAATTAATTTTATTTTATAAATTAATTAGTTACCACATATATTTATTATATTCCCAACTTGAATAATGATTATAAACTTGATATTCATACCAATCTTCAGGTTCTCTTTCATAATCATCATACCAGTTATTACAGTTACAGTTGCAACATTCATATTCATTATCATAATTCCATCTGTAATATTCGTTATAAGTCACAATTGAATCATTTAAACCAGTTTCATTGTTAATCATAAATAATTTATAGTCGCGACCCTTAGATTGTAAGTTTCTTATTTCTTTATTTTTTTTCTTTTTTTCCTGTGCAAATTTATAAACATCGTATGGAGATATTTTGTGTAATAATTTGTGTTTTTTTATATGTTTGTTAATTTTTTTAAATAAGTTATTTTCATTATATTTGATTTTAGTTTTTCCTTTTCTTTGATGATTATTACTAATATTGTCTTCATGGTAATAAATATTTGGTATATTGGCTGAGTATTCCATTTAATATTATAATATACAATAGAAAAAAACTTTTTTTCAATTTTTTGCAAACTGTTTTTTATTTGTAAATAGGATAAAAAAATTATCTAAAAAGTTTAGCAACTAGTCCAGTTTAAATCATCCCATTCATCTTCAAATTCACTATAACTTTTATTATCATCCAAATCATCTTCAGTACAATTATAATTGTAATCATCATTTGCACAGTCATAATCCCAATCATTGGAAAAGCTTGTGCTTTTATTAAAATTTGTTAAATTATCCAAGTTATTTTTCCAAGTTAAATTTTCATTTTCTGCTTGAAAAAATTTATAGTCGGAACCGGATGACCTTATAGTTTTATTTATCATACGTGTATATTTTTTATCGGCTTTTGACTTGTATACATCATATGAAGAAATCCATTGGTTTGGTTCAATCATGTTCTTTTGTTTAAATTGAACAATTTTACGAGTTGTTTTTGCGTTGGAATGTTTGTTCTTAGTTTTTCCTTTACGAGAATGAACATGCACATCAGCGCGGTAGTCAGCGAGGTATAAATTATTATATAAATTATAAGTATTTGACATTAAAAGTTTAATTTTTAGGATAAATTAAATGTTAAAATTTCAATTTTTTTATTAGGAAAAATGTTGAAAATTAAACCGATTAGTTATAAATTCAATAATAGATAATGTCGGTAGAAAGCAAAATTACAATGTTTATTAAACAAAACGATTCTATTTATGCTAGCTTAGTAACGCGTAATATTGAATTTGTTCGTGTTGATCTTTCTCAAATTGAAAATCCTGATGATAAATTATCAGCACTTGTTGATGAAAATAATAAATTAAAAGAAGTAGTTAAGGCCAATAAACCTGCACCAGTTCCAAAAGAACCCAAACCCATTCAAGCTCCTCAACCTAAAAAAGAATCAGTGGCTAAGGAATCAAAAGATGAAGAAGATGAAGAAGAATCATACGAAGAAGTTAAAGTAAAGTTTAATACTATAACTAATATGGAAGATATCAAAAGAGCTTTTTGTAATAAAGAATACGATAATTTTGAATCACTTGTTCAATCTTATCCATTTAAATATTATAATGTTGAGTACAAATATGCATCCGACAAAGATGGGGCTCCTGATTTTGTTGCTAAAAACTTGGTTAGAGGTTTTGTGCGTAATCTTGAAGATTCAAGAAAATATTTATTTGCTGGGTTTCGTTGTTTGTTAATGGATCCTATTAATAAAATTTACTCATATCCTTCACAATGGATTGTTAATTCAACTGATCCTGTTGATAAAATTATTGGTAGTATTAGTGAAGACTTTACATTTATTCCAGTTGAACCAGAACAAATGGCAGATTTTTTAACAAAGTTTAGAAAAACTAATTGGGATAGTGAAACTAATGTTGTTGATGAACTTTATCTTCATTAAATTTACCTTATAATTGTTTGTAATATGAGTTTATAAGTATAATTTAATTCTAACTAAAATAAATGTTTTTTATTATTGCGCAAAAAATAAATAATTTAGTTGAAAAATCTAATGAAATTTTTAACTATAAAATTGGTATTGTTGGATTTTTATTATATATTATAATTGGAATTTTACTTAAGATGCCATTTTTAAAAACAGCCAATATAAATAATTGGTTGTTACTTATTTTAATAATTGTTTTTTTATTAATTGATGGTATGTTAATTGCTAATGATTATACTAATGCTATTAAACAACTTGAAAATAAACAATTTGAAAATAAACAACCTGAAAATAAACAGTTTGAGCAAAAACAACCTGAAAATAAACAACCTGAAAATAAACAACCTGAAAATAAACAGTTTGAGCAAAATACAAATCAAGAAGAAATTGCCAATACTAATACTAATTTAAATATCAATACTAATACCGATTATGAAACTACAACTGAAATTGAAACTACTATTGAAAATTAAAAAGCCAAATTAAAAAGAAATAAAAAATGAAAATCTCATATTATATAATTTAGTGTAATAAAATTTAATGTGTTCAATAATCATGGATAAAGATGGAAATTTTCAAATTTCTAACTTTAAAAATTATTTTGGGGAATATTATTTTAGAAAAATTGGTCCTAAAAAAATAGAATATAACATATGCTGGCAAATTAACCAAAATCCTCATCCAAATATTGTTAAATTTTATGGAATAAATTCACAGAGGCTTGATATGGAAATTCTTGACACACCTTTTGATATAGCTAATGAAACAGATGCTATTAAACTAATTGAAAATATGGTATGTGCACGTAATTATTTGTTAGACAATGGAATTGTTTATATTGATTGGAAATTAGATAATATAGGTTGGTCAACCAAAGATCAAGTATTTAAATTATTTGATTTTGATTTGGCTGGATTATTTAATCCAGTAACTAATCAATGGGTTGATGAACCCGAAAAACTATTTGCTTATAAATCAGCTGTTGAATGTAATATTTTTGATCCAATTGGAATTGATAGTTTTTCCTTTAATAAAATGGTTGATAATTTATTGGTCCAATACTAAATTATAATCGGGGAAAAATAAAAATTGTCTTGTAAATACAGATTTTTATTTTAATTTTAAAAAATAAAAATTGAAAAAATATGTTTATATTAATATTTAATTTTATTTTAATGAATCAAAATAATTTTGTCACATACACTTTGGATACAAAGGGGGCAAATAAATTAGCACATGAAATTTATAAAAACTTAAAAGAGCCGGGATTTGTTGATAAAGTTTTAGAATTATTTAGCTTAAATTTACTTGTAAAAACAAAAAATTCCGGTTTAATTTCAAATATTCTTACCTGGTTTATTAGTACTGGTAATAATTTGATGATTAACCAATTAATTTCTGAAGTAAACCAAATTAGTAATTTTAAATTAATGAAAAGGGACTATTTAAACTTAGTTTGTTATTTTTATCATACTGATTATCCAAAAGCTCAAATGTATTTTGAAACTGAAATAATTTGTAAAAAAACAAATGCAAACACAAGTATTATTCAAACAAAAGATATTGATTTTATTTTGTCTAATAGGCTTAATAAAATGTTAAAATATTTATCCGGTCTTTTTATTTGTTCTAGTTCAAATTTTGCAAATCCAATTGTACAAGCTGATGGAAACTTTAAAAAGTTCACCATTAAACCAGAGCTAGAAAAATATTTACTCGAAAAAATTACCAATTCAATGGAATCCTATTCAAAAACTTGTGAAAAATTTTATGCTCAAAATAAAAAAAATTATTATGCTATTATTGATGCTGGAAATGTTTTACATGGACGTAAAGGAAAAATAACATCTGAAAGTATTGCAGATTTAGAACAAATTATTATAACAACAAAAAAACAAATTGGTGAACCATTAATAGTAATTCATAAAAAACATATTAAATTTTATGAAAAATTACAAGAAGTTTTTATTAGAACAAATTCAACATATTTTTTAACTCCTTATAATTTTAATGATGATATTTTTATAATGTGGTTTTTTGTCAAGTCGGGATGTAGTGCATATATTATATCTAACGATAAATACCGCGATCATATTTTTACTTATCAAAGTTCTTTAAAAATATATTTTAAAGACAACGATGCTTCAATGTGCGAATTTTCAAATGTTATAAAAGAACAAACTATTGGATATCAATTAGAACCTTGTCAAATTGAATCACCATTGGTTTATTCCAATTGTATCCAAATTATTGGTAATTATGCTTATGTTCCTCATATTTTTGGTGGTTTTGTTAAAGTATTTGTTGAGTAAAACCAATAAAGTTTTTTATCCAAGTTTAAAAAATATTGAAATTACTTTTAGTTATAATAAAATTTATTTATATAATGGAATCATATTATTATCAAACTGATGATTTGCAACCTATTAGACGTGAAGTTGATGCGGATAATTCTTGTCTTTTTAGTTCAATTGCGTATTTAATTGATAGAGCAAATTTTGGTGAATCCAGTTCACTTAAATTTAGAAATATTATTGTTGAATATTTACTTGATAACGAATTTGATGCTAATCTTTTAGATCAACCAAAAGAACAATACATTGAATTTATTCAAGATACTAAAAATTGGGGTGGAGCTTTAGAAGTTAAAATGTTTAGTGAAATTTTTCGTAAACAAATTGTTTGTATTGATGTAAAAACAAATCGTGCTGATATTTACGGTGAAGACAAAAAATATTCCCAACGTATTTACTTGCTATATAATGGAGTACATTATGATCCACTTGTTATGAATTTTGACTTGAGTTCAGACCCTACAACTGATATTACTATTTTTGATTCAACTAACCAGGAAGTTTTTGAGCTTATGAAATGTCTTCTTCTTGAATATAAAAATCAAGGGGACTTTGTTGAATTTTATAGTATGGAATGTCTTTGTTGTAAAGAAAAATTTAAAAATGAATCAGAAGCACTTGACCATTCTCTTAATTATCAACATTGGGATTTTAAACAAATTTAACTTAGTCCAATTTACTTTATTTTTTATAATTTATAAAGAAAAATTATTATTTCCTTATAACTTATACTAATAATTTATTTAGTGTTTTTTGGATCCTTTTTTGGATGCTTTTTTGGATGATTTTTTAGATCCTTTCTTAGAGGCCTTTTTGGAACCCTTTTTGGAGGCTTTCTTAGCACCGCCTTTCATTGAACCCTTTTTAGATCCTTTTTTGGATGATTTTTTAGATCCCTTTTTGGAGGCTTTCTTAGCACCGCCTTTCATTGAACTTTTTTTAGATCCTTTTTTGGATGATTTTTTAGATCCCTTTTTGGAGGCTTTCTTAGCACCGCCTTTCATTGAACCCTTTTTAGATCCTTTTTTGGATGATTTTTTAGATCCCTTTTTGGAGGCTTTTTTAGCACCGCCTTTCATTGAACCCTTTTTAGATCCCTTTTTTGAAGCTTTCTTGGAACCCTTTTTAGAGGCTTTCTTAGCACCGCCTTTCATTGAACCCTTTTTAGATCCTTTTTTGGATGATTTTTTAGATCCCTTTTTGGAGGCTTTCTTAGCACCGCCTTTCATTGAACCCTTTTTAGATCCCTTTTTTGAAGCTTTCTTGGAACCCTTTTTAGAGGCTTTCTTAGCACCTCCTTCTTGAGTGTTAGGTTCTTCAGGTTTAGGTTCTTGTGGTTTAGGTTCTTGGGGTTTAGGTTCACCAGCACCACCTTTCATTGATCCTTTCTTAGATGCTTTTTTGGATCCTTTCTTTGATGATTTTTTAGCACCTCCTTTTTTTGATCCTTTCTTAGAACCTTTTTTAGAACCTTTTTTTGAGGCTTTCTTAGCACCACCTTCTTGGGGTTTAGGTTCTTCGGGCTTGGGTTCTTTGGGTTTAGGTTCACCAGCACCACCTTTCATTGAACCCTTTTTGGATCCTTTTTTGGATCCTTTTTTGGAACCCTTTTTAGCACCACCTTTTTTAGGTTGAGATTCAGGTTCTTTGGGTTTAGGTTCACCAGCACCACCTTTTTTAGATCCTTTTTTGGATCCTTTCTTAGAACCCTTTTTAGACCCCTTTTTAGACCCCTTTTTAGCACCACCTTTAAATGTACCACGTTGGTTATCAACATAATCTTTAACAAAAGCAAGGTCTTTTTCAGCTTTTAACATTTTTTTGAGTTCAGCCATATCAATTTCTTTGGTAGTTTCTTTATCATCGATTTTTTCTTTAAGTTCAAATTTATCTTTTGCGGTTTCCTTAACATAAATACGATGGAATTTATCACCAGCTTTAGTAGTAAGAACAAAGGATAAACCTTTTTCACCATCAATAATGGATTCTTTTACAAGATGTTTAACACCCTTTAATTTAAAGGATTTTTGGTTTTCGTGACGGAAAGTAACAGTACTCATATATATTAATAATTAGAAATTTTTTTTAAAATATTTTTTTTTCAAATTAAAAATTAAAAAAACACCAGTTAAAATTTATTTATAGGTTTTTATTTGTTTATCCAATTTTGCAGAAAAAATTGATAATAAATAAAATTAAATACTTTGTAAATAATCATAATGTCAATTCATGCAAAAAATAATTTAATTTTAGCATCAGAAGAAATGATAGATTTTAGTATTAATCATTTGGAAAGTTCACTTTTACCAACCGAATGGTTTAAAAATACTTGCGAGACCATTAGTTCTGAATTATTTGGTACTAGTACAAATACAAAATTACTTGATTATGGACCAATTCAAGGTCATGAAAATGTTAGAATACAATTAGCTGATTGGCTAAGTAATAAATATTATCAAAATTTAAATGTACGGAAGCAATTAAATATTGCACATAAAATTATCCCTTCTCAGTTATTTATGACTAATGGTAATACTGGTGCACTACATCTTATTATTAGTAAATATACTGAATCTACAAATAAAATTTTAGTTGATAATCCAACTGATTATAATATATTAGAAATATTTAAAGAATATGGATTATCAATAGAAGGTGTGTGTACAGAAAAATCAGGTGTAAATTTAGAAGATTTAGAAACTAAAATTATCAATGCAAATTCAAATGAAAAATATAAACCCAATTTATTATTCTATTATATGGTTCCGACATATCATAATCCAACAGGAATTACCATTTCTCACGAAAAAAGATTAAAATTAGCACAACTTTGTAATAAATATGATAATTTTTATATTATTGCAGATGAATCTTTTCACTTTATAACATGGTCTGAAAAATGTGAATATTATCCAATGGCTGACTATCATCCTAAAATTATTAGTTTAGGTAGTTTTTCACAACTACTTGCACCTGGACTGCGTGTTGGGTGGATTTATCAAAATACTTTACTAAGTAATTATAATGAATCTTACGGTTTTATTCATGGTAATAGTTCATTATTAACATCTGCAATTTTAAAATCTTCTGGAGCACTTAATCCAATTGGTTTTAAATTTGTCGAACACGCTTTACTAAAAAACTCAAATGGAATTCGTCAAATTGATTTGATAATTAATAAATATATTGAAACTCTCAAAGAAAATTGTGAAATGATGACAACATATTTAAAACAATTTACACATGTTGATTTTATTGAACCATCTGGTGGATATTTTTTATGGGTTAACTTAAAAACTATAAAATCAGTTAGCGATTTTGCAAAATATTGTGAAAAAAATAATGTTAAAATTATTCCTGGATATAAATTTTATTCAAACAAGGTCGAAAAACCTTTTATTAGATTAAGTTTTTCTTATTATGATTCAACAAATATAATTATTGGATTAGAAAAATTAATGGATTGTCTACATAAATATAATCGTATTAATGTTATGATTTTAGGTTCAAACGGTCAATTTGGTAGTAAAATTAAACATGAAATTTTTTCACATCCAGATATAAATTTTATTGGTGAAATTGGCAAAAATTTATCCCAAGCAAAATTTAATGAATTAGACCCATTTAATTCTGTTATTCTTGATGTAAGTTCAAATACCGGTACTTATAATTTAATTAAACATTTACTTGATATTAAATTGTATGTGTCTATAATTATTGGAACAACTGGATTAGATAGTTTTACAATAGAATTAGTTAATCAATATGCACAATTTGCACCAGTTGCTCACATAAATAACTTCTCTCAAGGTATCCCATTGGTTAATCAAATTGCTAAAATAACAAATTGTCTTAACAATGAATGGAAGTTCAATTTAACTGATATTCATTGTGCAAATACATTTGATGAACCAAACACATATAGTTCTACAACAAAAACAATTATTGAACAAATTAAGCGTAAAGTAAATATTAATTCGGTTCAAATTGATAAATCTATTTCTACACAAACATTAGAATTAACTAATGGATTTGAAACAGTAACTATTACTCATAAAGTTTCTGATTTTACGACTTATGTAAAAGGATGTATTGGATATATTTATTGGATATTAACTAAATCAGCCGGACTATATTATTCAATTGATTCTGAAATTTCATATTTTACAAATGATTATCAAAATCAAAATATAATTGTTTATGAACTTGAAAAAAAATTACCAGATTCTGTTTTAAATAATTTAATGGGTAATATTGTTGCAACTAAACCAGACACAAATAAAATAGCTTTATTTGCACATACTGATGATGATGAATTTTCTGTTAGCATATATAAACCAACTCAAACCCAAACCAAGCCAAAATATATTAATTATTGTGGTTATGCTTTAATGTCTGTTTGCAAATATATTTTAGACACATATGATACTACTGCAGGAAATATTATTGTTAATAAATATGCTTATGGTTATACACAAACCAATAATAATTTAATGATTGAATTACCAGAAGTTAAATATATTTTAAATAAAGATCAAGATGATGAAATATCTGAATTAATTTTACGTATATCAAATTTAACTCTTTTTGGTGTAAGTAGATATGTGTTTAATACAGAAAAATATCTTATTCTTGAAATGAAAGAAAATGTTTTTCACTCAGATTTTTTTGAAACAATTTGTGCAGTTATTTGTTCTGATTTATCCGAATATTCGAATTATCGTATGATTTTTATTAATACATCATTTTATACAGGACCAAATAAAAATCAAGTAAATATGAGGTGTTATGATGGTTTAACACAAATGGAAATTACAGATGATACAATTGGATTTTCTGCTCTAATGGAATATTATCTTTATCATTTTGTTAAAAATTATAAGGAAAATAAGCTTGTTGAAATAAACTTAATAAATGAACAAAAAGCCAATATCATTTACACCAATTATACAACTTATTTATATGAAATTCAGCAAAAAAATTGATTTTTACACCTAATTTAATTTAATCATATTATATAATGACAATAGATAAAATAACCACGGTAATTCCAACATTTTTTACAACAAATAATCAAATTGATTATAATTTTGTTTATAAACATATTGAACAACAAATATCTAACAATATTAAATCAATTGTAATTTTAGACCCAAATACTTCCGAATCATTATCATTAACCCAACGCGAAAGAAATGTTTTTGCATTTCATATATTTAAAAATTTTGCTGATAAAATAAATATTTCTGTTGGAATCAGCGGTTTTAATACAGTTGAACTGGTTGAAGAAATCAAACAGACAGATAATTGTGCTCATAATTTTATTATTGGATTTATAAATCATGTTAGTATCACACAAGAGGGAATTTTTCAACATTATAAAGCATTAATTGATGCATCAACAAAACCAATAATTATTAATAATAATCCGGAAAATTTTGGTGTTAATATTGAACCTGAAACAATTAAAAAAATTTATGAATATTCAACACGAGTTATTGGAATTACTGACACATTTTTAAATATGGATAAAATAATTTTAATTAAAAAATTGTGTCCAAAAATTATTATTTGGTCTACTAATGATAATTTAATTTTACCTGCACTAAGTTTGGGAGCTTATGGGGTATTTTCTATTTTTTCAAATTTTATTCCTACACTTATTTCAACAATTTGTTTTGGTTTTGAAACAGGTGAAAATGATTCAATTCAAGATGTATTTTATAAAATTAAAAAAATATCTAAACTATATGATTATAAATTAGATTCAGTAACTCTTAAATATTATTTAAGTAAAAAATATAATGAACCAACAATGGAAATTGTTAGGTTACCTTTAATTACTTTGGATGGGAAATTTAAAAATGAATTTATTAAATATGATGAACAAAATAATTAAATAACAAAATAAATTTGATTATAAAAATAAGAAAGTATTTGGTATTATTACTTGTAAAAAATTGAACTTAATTTATATTTTTAACATTATTTATTATATTTAATGACTGAAAGTGTTTGTATTCCATTAAATAAAATTACACAAGAACTTGTTGGGCAATCGATTCAAATTATGGGTCGTGTTAATGCAATTAGACAAACAAGCCCAAAAATTGGATTTGTAATTATTAGAGAAAATGTTAATACTATTCAATGTGTTACAGGTATTAAATTTACAAAAGAATTTCAAAATTTTATGAAATTACCTATTGAAACTTTTATTTCATTAACTGGAAAACTATCAAAGTTACCCGATAATGTTGAAAAAATAAAATCATGTTCTATTACAGATTTTGAATTTCAAGTTGAATCATGGAATATAATTGGTCCTGTATATTCAACCCCTTTTTTAATTTCTGATGCAAATTCAATTGAAAAATCAGATGATAAGGTTAGTGTGGGTAATGGATTAAAATTAGATGCAAGATATTTTGATTTGAGGTGTCCAATTAACTGGGCAATATTTAAATTACGAGCAAAAATGTTACAAACTTTTAGAAATAATGCAACTGAACTTGGCTTTATGGAAATTAATTCTCCTAAATTAATTGGAACAGCTTCTGAAGGTGGTTCTGCTGTTTTTCCTGTAAAGTATTTTGATACTCAAGCTTATTTAGCTCAATCACCTCAGCTTTATAAACAAATGGCAATTAATGCTGATTTTAACCGAGTATTTGAAGTTGGTCCTGTATTTAGAGCAGAAAATAGTTTAGGTCACAGACATTTATGCGAATTTACTGGAATGGATTTAGAAATGGCTATTAGTCCTGATAATGATCACTCTCAGGTAGTTCAAACTTTATGGACTATTTTAGTTAGAATTTTTAAAGAGTTACAAATGGAATCTGATGAATTAAATTATATTAAGTCAGTCCATAATTTTACACCATTAGAGTATCCAAATAAACCTCTTATTATTAGTTTTGTTGATGGTGTTGGTATGTTAGCTGAAGCAGGTTTTGTTCAAAATCCATTAGAAGATTTAACAACTGAAAATGAAAAAAATCTTGGTGTTATCATTAAAAAAAAATTTGGTTCTGATTTGTTTGTTCTTGATAAATATCCTAAATCTGCTCGACCTTTTTACACAATGATAAATAGTTCTGATTCAAATTACACTAATTCATTTGATGTAATTATGCGTGGTGAAGAAATATGTTCAGGCTCACAACGTATTCATGATTTTAATCTCCTTGTTAGTAGAATGAGTGAATTGGGTATAAAAACTGAACCATTTACTGATTACTTAAAATCATTTGAATGTGGTTCACGTCCTCATGGTGGTTGTGGTTTTGGTGCAGAACGTATTTTGATGTTATTTTTTGAACTTGGTAATGTTAGAAAAACTAGCTTATTTCCCCGTGACCCCAAAAGACTTTTTCCATAAATTTTTTTCTAATTAATTTATATTAATAATTTATGGGAACTTTTAATTTTATTACTAATTTATCTAAAGGTGGTAACAAATTATCTTGGTTACAAGTCCTTATTATGGGGTTAATTCCTTTGGGACAATTATGGGCACGTATATTTTATTTTAATGGATCTCTTGATAAATGGTGGCTTATGTTTCCACTATTACTATTTCCACCATTTAGTTTTATCCCATTAATAATGATGAAATTTGGTTATATTGCTAATGGTAAAGGTTCTGACCCAGTTGACAAAATTATGCTTTTACCAATTATTGCAAAGTTTATTATTCCATTTATTTTACCTTTTATTATTGATGAAGATGAACATGAACTATTATTTTCATTAGTTGGTTTTGTATTACAATTACTAACTGTTATGGTTGCTAATTTATCTAGAAGATATACCAACTGCAATAGTATTACAACTGATTCTGTTGGAAAAGCTAGCATTGATTCTGTAATTGCTTATGGTATGGGTGATATTACTACATTTGCAATTGGTTTTGTACCATTTGTTGGTATGTTTATTAGTGTACTTGAAATGATTCCATTTGTTGGAAACTTTGTTGACCAAATTATTTGGACCATTGGATTTGCTGCTACATATATTGTTATTAATATGTTTAATCAAGAAAATATGCGTGAATATTGTTCAACCCCATTTACTGGAAATATGCGAGATAAAATTCCATTTGCTATTAGTATAATCGCTATTATTGGGATTAATTTTGTTAACTCACTTGGAATAATATAATTTTTGCTTATTATTTATCGAGTTTAATTGAGTTTATCTGGAAAAAAAAATATATTGGAATTTTATATTATAAATTTTTTAATGAACTGGGAAACAGAACTTATTGATGAGGAATTTGAATTTAATTCCAATATTGAAATTATTAAGAAACAAACTCCAATACCAAAACAAATTCCAACAAACACAATTTACAAATATAAAATAATAAATGAAACTTTAAAAAATTTTTTAATTGAAAAAAACAAAATTGAACAAGCTGAACAAACTAATAATAATCAAAAGGAACAAATTGAAATTCTTAAGTGGAAATTTCAAGAACAAACAAATAAAAATATTATACTTGAGCAAAATATTATAAAACTTTATAAAGAAATTGATGAATTAATTTTAGCTAACAAAAATTTAAAAAAAGCACAAACTAAATTATTAAGTAATACTTGGTTTTTAACTAAAACTATTGGATTTTTTATAATAATTACAACAGGATTTGTATATTATAAATAAAAATTATTATTAAACTTCTATGTGGGTTTCATTATCTTGTTCATTTTTATTAAATATTGTTGTATCAATATCATCTAATGATATTAAAAGTTTAACCATTTGTTTTGTGTAATCATAATATAAGCTAATAATCGCACTTGTTTGGCTTTGGTCTGTAATACCATTTGATTCTAAAACATCCAAACAAATTTGATCAAACATTCCACCAAAATTTTTAAGCAGATAGTTTTTTATATAATTTTTAACATGTTGATTAATATCATTATAATCTATTATGTCTTGTCCAGTTTTTAATTTATATGTTGTTTCTATATATTCAACATAAAACTTACGTTTAGCTTCAATATGTGTTTGAATTTTTTCTCCAATGGCTTTTGATATTTTATCTAATAATTCTGCAATTTGAATAAAATCATCATCTTCATCAAGCCATGAAAACTTTTTATCAATTAACTCAAATAAATAATTTGTTTGATCCTCTAACTCGTCTTGTGCATCTTCATATTCAATATATAAATTTGACAAATTTATTAGCAATATATTTAGTTTTGCTTTTGTAGTTTCGTCTTTGGTTTTTTTTATTTGCAAACAAACTTTTTCTCTTATAATTCCAATTATATTTTTTGGATAATCATTTAAATCATAAAGTTCTTTGTCAATTTCAATTGAATATTCTGATAGTTTTAATAATTTTAAGTTATAGTCAAAATTTTCCCATAATAATTTTTTAATTGCGGTTTGAATATTTTCCGATAGTTTTTTAAAACCAAGAACTGAATGTATTGTTACTTCTTGAATTTTATAATTTGTAATTTCATTTTCCAAATAAATTAGGTTCATTAAAATTATATTAATATTTGGCAAATTAATATTTATCAATTTCAATTTTTTAATTTTTTACTTAAACTAATATAAAAAATGAAATTAATGTTTATTAATTGTTAATATTTGGCAATTTTAATGGAAAAACAACTTCTTGCAATTGGATTTGAACATTATTCCAATTATATTAAATTACCTGAAAGTGTATTGGTTGAATTTAATCAACCAAAAAAATCACTAAAAACAAATGATTTTTATTCATATACAAATAGTAAAAATAAACAAATCTATTTACGTGAACATTTAACACCTCCAGAAGTTAAAATTAATCCTCCTTATTATTTTTCGATTGAATCTAGCTTGGGAAAAATTACTTATGGAGGAGTTTTAGATTTTACTGCTGATGAAGGTATATGCATGGTTCCTTATGCTGAATTAAATAGTTTGGATATTTTTCCTTCTGATTTTGTAACTATTCGATACATTGCAAATGTACCAAAAGGTGATTTTGTTCAATTGGAACCTTTACAAAAAGAAATTTTTAATATACCAGAATTAGATAAATATTTAGAAAAAGCCATTAGTAATTATTGTTTGTTGTATCCAGAGCAAATAATTTCTTGTGTTTATGAAAATAACCAATATAATATAAAAGTAAAATTAATTAAATCTGTTTGTGAATTTGATGATAAACCAGAAATTATTGATATTGTTAATACTGATCTTAAAATTGATATTTTTAATAAATTTTTAGAAGAAGAACTAAAAGAAAAAAAACAAATTGAAAAAGCTATTGAAGATGCAAAAAAATTAGAAGCTGAAAATGCAATTAAAAACCAACAAGCACAAACCCAGCCCACAGAATATTTTACTGGAACTGGATTTAAATTAGGAGGAAATATTGAAACTACTGACCCGGCTTTAATTAGAGCTATTAGATTACAAAAATTACTTGAATTTCAAAAACCTCTAACACAAACAGGAATTAGTAAACCAATTGAAATAGTTAAACAATTAGAATCCAACACAACTAACACAAATAACACAACTAAATCAAAAAAATTTAAAAAATCAAAAGACATTGAAGTTTAACCTTGTAGAGGCGTATAAATTTCTTTGGTGTGCCTTTAGCGTAGCTGAACCATAATTTATTTAACAAACCTATATAAAAAAATGAATTTATATATAATTATTAAGTAATCCTACAGTATAAGTAATGAGTTTAAAAACAAATACAAAAACCACTAATTATTTTTCGGATGATGATATTGAAGAACCAAATAATATGGATATTTCTGATGATTATTCAAATGATTCTGATGATTATGAAATGGACGAAGAAACAAGAAGAATTGCTTTCTCTTCACGAAATATTAGTAGATTTATATCTGACCAATCTGAACAATCTGAACAAAAAGAAAAAAAATCAAATAAACAAGGTGCAAAAGCAAAATCTGAAGCTAAATCAAAAAAAGTTTTTAATTTGGTTGAATTTAATAAAAAACTTGAAGAAGAAGCCAATGCTAAAAAACCTAAAAAATTTGTATCAAAAAGAGCTGATGATAAGAAAAAACAATTAGGTATTGATGAAAATATTGGACCTAAAAGAAGTTTTAATCCAAGAAAGCCTCCTTATAATTTTGTCAAATCTCATGATAAACCAGATGATAAACCAAATATAATTAATTCAAACGATTTCCCCTCATTGTAAAAATTTTTTAATTATTTTCTAAATTAAATATTTGATTCCAATTTAATTTAGAATATGTCCAATCTGAATCAAAATCTTCTAATGGAACCCAATGAATTTTTTCATGTGTTATCGGTTTATTTGAAATTACAATTAATTTAAAATTACCAAATAAACCAGATAAAATTTCACATAATTTTTGATAATGTGTGGAATATGATTTTGGTATGTTTGCAGTTTCTAACCTTATAAACGTGGGATTTTCTAACTGTTTAAATCTTTCAATACGTCTTAATTGAGTTGAAATAAAATTTTCTAAATTATTATCAGCAACTAACTCATGCGCAAAACTAATCCCATACTTATTAGTTAATATATACGACCCTAACTTAGGATCGGCTAATGCAAAATGATTTGAAGAATATTTTTCTATTGACAATTTTTCATAATCAGAAAAATCAGATGATAAAACTTCAATTAAACTCGGTAACTTAATTTTAGCCCAATCAAATGGATAAGCTTGATTACGTAATTTTAACTTTTCCAGCTGATAAGCTACTGCACAATTTGAACCTAGTGATACTAATACCATTAACCTATTTACTTAATATGGTCTATTAGCCAAATAAAATTTCAAAATTTTTGAATTTTAATTACTTAGATAGTGCAACCCAGTAGATTTGCATAATGAACCCAATAAATTTTAATGCTTATGACCATAATTTTTGCGAATCAACTATTTATTCTTTTGGTCCTCACCCTGAATATGCAAATGCCCTAACTAGTCTTTTTATTTCTTGGATTGGAATTAATGGACTGAGAAATCCTTATAACTCATTCAGTACTTTAATGTTATATAGCTCATTGGTTATTAATGGAATTACTTCTTGTTTTTATCATTATTATAATAATATTGGATGGGGATTGCTTGATAGAATGTCAATGGTTCTAATTGCTATGTCAAGTACTTACTTATTTATTCAACATATACATTTGTTTTTAATTTTTGACAAATGGATTCAACACGATGCAATTACTAAAATAATTCATATTCTTATTATAGCATATTTTACATTTCTTTTCACTGTTGGTGGCCTTCATTGGGAAAATATATTTAATATTTTATTTGGATTATTTTTAGCTAGTTTGCCTATTTATATGTGGCTTGTAGAAAAAAATCAATGGAATCTAAAAATGCCTTATCAAATGATTAAAATTGGTTGGAAAGGTATTAGAAAAATTTTTCTTAGCGGAATTTTTTGGATTATTACTGAAATATTTTGTAATAAATTAAGTATTTTTAAATACATGTTTGGACATGTTTGGTGGCATATATATGTTAGTTATGGTGGTTATTTAGTTAGTTTGGTTCCTGTTTATTTGCATATGTGTTCGCAATCAAATGGAAAACAAATTATTATTAAAACATCAAATTATTATTTACCTTATTTGGATTATACTTATGACAATTAATTTTCCTTAAACTATGAGTTTTTTAATTAAATATTTTTTTATACTTGAATATAATGAATAAAAATATATTATTTGTACTTGGTGCTTTTTTAACTACCTTGTTTATTGTAAATACCAATACTAACACCAATACTAACAAACTTATTTCTACTAAATCAACTATTGCCAATATCCAATTACTTACAAAACATATATCAATTCCAAGACAAAGTGAATCAGTTGGATTAAAAAATGTTAAAAACTTTGTAAAAAAACAAATGGAATTATTAGGTTTACAGGTTACTGAACAAAAATTTAATCCAATTGTTTCTAATAAAATTTATCACATGAGCAATATTATTGGAATAAATAATAAAACAACAGGACCTTATATACTATTAGGTGCACATATTGATTCTCATCAAGTATCACATGTAAATACTGAAGCAACAACTGATTCTGCTACATGTGTTGCAATAATATTAGAATTAGCTAAAAATATATTAGCTTTACATCCAAAGGCTCCAATTGCAGTTGTATTTTTTGATGGTGAAGAGGCAATTAATGGTGTTTGGACAAGTGAAACCAGTTTATTTGGTTCTAAATATTTTGTCAATAATTTTAATTTACATTTAATTGATAAAGTTTATATTTTTGATTTAATTGGTGGAGATATTGGGAAAAATAAAATTGCTGGTTTTAAAGATTTACCTTACACATTTAATGATTTATCAACTTTAGCTAAAATTAATAAAAAATTATTTGGACCAAATGAACAAATATTTCAAAGTCCAACTGAATATCAGGCTAAAAAATCACCAGAAGACGACCATCAACCATTTGTTAAAAAAAATAAATGGGTATTAAACTTAATACCATATGTTTTTCCACAACAACATCATAAACCTACTGATAATTATTCCAATGTTAATTGGAAATATGTTGAAATTTTTTATTCTGTTATGTTTGATTTCTTAACTTCTCATGTAATAAAAAAATAATATTTAAAGATGTAATTATATTTTTAATAAATATGGATGATTATTATAAAATAAAATTACATAGAAAAAATTCAAATATTGATGCACATGCACTTGTTAGCTTAAACAAAATAGTACATGTGGAAAAATACAAATGGTATTTGGGCAAAGATGGATATCCATTTACTTATATTAACGGAGGACGGGTTCCATTGCACCGTTTTATTTGGTACATTAATACTGGTTCTTGGGCTAATGAATTTGTTGTTGGTGACAAAATAGTTAAACATTATGTTGATCATGTAAATCGTGATAAGCTTGATGCTCGAGATGTTAATTTACGTTTGGCCACTCCTGCTCAAAACTCCTATAATAAAACATCAAAAAATGCACAGGTTGACCCAGAAACAGGCGAACCACTACATCACATCAAACAAACTAAATCTGGTTATTCCGTTTCCATTTGTAAAGACGGGGTAACCAATCGTATTGATTCAATTGGTACACTTGAAGAAGCAAAACAAATTTATAACATGATGGCTGAAGAAATGTTTGGGCAGTTTGCTGTATTATATAATTAGTTGTTTTTATAATATCTCATTGCATCAGCATTTGTTCCAATATCGTAACCAGTATAAATAGGCTTGTTAGTTGGAGCTTCCCATGATGCCATTAGTACATTGGACTTTAAATTCCTATACAAATATGGACCATACTTTTGCCCGGATTGGGTAACCGCTTTACCTAATCTGGTTCTTTCAAATTTATATGGATCGGAATTGTCACACGGTAACAATTGAGCTGGGTCTTGTTGGGATGTAACAGCTTTTGGAAAATCAGCGTAGTTTGACATTTAATTATAAAATTATATATATTATTTTATAATTATAAACGTATTAGTTATTTTTTATTTGAGTTGGTTGTTTGGCTGGGGTGTCCGATTCAAATAGTGAACTAAAAAATCCAATTGCTTCATCTAACACATCAGTAAATAAAGTTAATGGTGTATCGGGTGGTAAAACAAATCGGTCTCGATTCACAACTTCTCTGTATTTATGTAGCCGGGTTAAAACCATTGATTCAACCAGATGAGCTATTTTGCCAGTATGACACTGTACGTAATACACAACCTCGTGTTCTATTGACTTGTTATAATTTGATAATCTGGATTTGATGTTTTGGGCTTTGCCTATAATGTAAGTACGCATTTTACGATGGACTGGGCTGGTAATAATGTATACAACATTATCTGGGATGGTATTTGTTTGGATGGATTTGAATTCGGTTTGATTTATCTGAGTTGTTTGAGTTGGAGTGTTTACATTAATTACTTTGGGTTTTTCCTGACCTATCCACTGAGTAAATTTAATTCCGTTCACCGGACTAAGCCATTTGATGAATTCAACTGCTAAATCCTGATGTATTTGCGTCTGTGTATTTTCATCAAAAAATAACTGGGAAATGGGAATTCCGGTTTGTTGGGAAATTCCGGTGATTGTTGAAAGGGTTGACTCTTGTGTTATCCAAGTGTTAAATAATTTATCTGGAATGGTAGCAATCGGGGTTATATCGATGTAACCTGTTTGTTTATTTGGATATAGTTTCAAGTTGTTAAATGCGAAATAATTTGGATTTGTTTCTGGCTCAATTGTTTGATTTGATGGTTTGGTTTGGGATATGATTGTGTTTTGTAATAATTTAATTGTTTGTTCCATTTGATCAACCTTTTTTACTAGATCTGCTGGTTGGGATGTAGTTACATTGCAACTTTTTTCATGACGCCATTTTGTTGTTCTGCTCATAAACTCAGTTTTGCATTTTTTACAAAAATACTGTTGTTTAATTTTAACTATTTTGATATCGTTATGGTATTTTTTGTTGTGTTTCCATAAACCACCATTAGTTGCAAATATTTTGTTACAATCGTTACATTTAAATTCTGTTTTTGCAAAAGAACTATTTTCAGTCATTGTAATTAAAGTTTTTTTAACTTTAAGTATGTTTTTAAAAAAATATTTTTCGTGTAAAAGTTATTTCAGTGAAAAAAACAGTAAAAATATGGATAAAATTATATAAGATACCCAAATACAAACCTTGGAAATTGAAAGAAACAGCTAATATTTCTTA
>JACCDT011810064.1_pt1 | contig 33592 bp, 33 predicted proteins | sample 7446291 | NCBI WGS metagenome assembly JACCDT01 (sample SAMN15323446, study PRJNA562643) | freshwater metagenome | isolation source: river surface water | place: USA:Blue River Watershed | collected 2017-08-17
TCGATGTCGATGTGCGTGCCGTGGTGGACCGCAACGGCATGGTCAACATTCCCAAAGTGGGTGCTGTGTCATTGGCGGGCGTTAAGTTTGCTCAGGCTGAGGGTGTTGTTAAGGCTGCCGTGGCCAAATACTACAAAGACTTTCAGATCAGCGTCACCATGGGTCAGCTGCGCACCATCACGGTGTATGTGGTGGGCCAAGCGCGCCGCCCAGGCAGCTATGCGCTCAGCAGCGTGTCTACCCTGACCACCGGTTTGTTTGCCACCGGTGGTCCCAACGCCAATGGCTCTATGCGCCGTGTGCAGCTCAAGCGTGCGGGCCAGGTGGTCACAGAGTTTGATCTCTACAGTTTCTTGGCTCAGGGCAACAATGTGGGCGATGTCAAGTTGGTCGATGGCGATGTCATCGTCATTCCCGAGGCTGTTGGTTATGTTGCTTTGGTGGGCAAGGTCAACAACCCTGCGGTGTATGAAATCAAAGCGGCCAACGAAACACTCGAGCAACTGCTCACTGTGGCCGGTGGCCTGCCCGTGGTGGCAGACCCACGCCGCGCGGTGTTAGAGCGCCTGAGCCCAGAGCAAAGCCAACCTCGCCGGGTGGAAGATGTGGTGCTCAATGCTCAAGGCCTTAAAACCCCTTTAAAGAATGGCGACCTCATTACCGTCAACGCCATCACCCCAGAGCTTGGCAATGCCGTGACCTTACGCGGCAATGTGGCCCAACCCACCCGCATGGCGTGGCGCGAGGGCATGCGGGTGAGCGACCTCATTTCCAGCAAAGAAACCCTCATCAGCCGCGACTCCGTGCGCCGCCAAAACGAGGTGCTGTTTGACGGCAACCAGCGTGAGCGTGCCCTGCGTGATCGAGAAATCATGTCAGAAGACTTACTTGACGACCCAGTGCTTGACATGCGCATTGACCAAAAAGGTTTGCGTGAGGCTCGTATGAAGGCGGTTGGCGAGGGTGACAAAGCTGCGGCGGCGGGAGCTTCAGTAGGTGCTGCTGGTGCAAAGGCATCCGGAAAAGAATATGACGGTCGTACAGCCACGGCCGATCGAGAAGCGCGCACCATTGAGTCATACCGTGAGTCGCGTCAGGCGCGTATGTTTTCAAACCAGCCGCCTATCAAAGTCAACGAGCGCAACACCGTGCCATCGGTGGCTGAGTCAGTGGGTAACCTGTACGACGAAATCAATTGGGACTATGCCGTCATCGAGCGCCTCAACCGCAAAGATTTGAGCGTCAGCCTCGTCACCTTTAGCCTGAGCAGGGTGCTCAACAACCCCAAAGATGAAGACAACCACTTGCTGCAAGCGGGCGATGTGGTGACTGTTTTTTCAGCCACCGACATGCGCGTGCCCATTGCCAAGCGTCGCATCATGGTGCGTGTGGAGGGTGAGGTGGCCAAGCCCGGCATTTACCAAGCCAAGCCTGGTGAAACACTTTCTGCCGTGTTGCAACGTGCTGGTGGTCTCACCCCAGACGCTTACTTGTTTGGTTCAGCGTTTTATCGTGACGAAGTGCGCAAGAGCCAAATTGATAACTTAGACAAACTGGTGCGAAGGCTCGAGAGTGAATCAAGTGCTCAATTGGCGCAAGCCAGCCAAAGCTTGGGTGCATCGTCTGACGCCGCCATTTCGCAAGCCAGAATTTTGGCGGCCCAGCAAGCGCAGCGCCAGGCTTTAGAGCGCATTCGTTCGCTCAAACCTGAAGGTCGCATTGCCTTGGGCTTAGAGCCTGACACAGCCAACTTCTTGACCAAAATACCAGACTTGCGCTTGCAAAATGGCGACCGCTTCATCATTCCAACACGACCAGACTTTGTGTATGTGTACGGCGCTGTCAATACCGAGTCTGCTTTGATCTACAAAAAAGATCAAACGGTCAACGACTATCTCAAGCTCGCAGGCGTGGGCTCTGGAGCTGACCGCAACTCTGTCATTTTGGTGCGGGCAGACGGTTCAGCCCTTACCAGCAATGGCAGTTGGTTTGGCTCTATCAATGGCATGAAGGTCATGCCGGGTGACTCTATCGTCATGCCTGACAAGTTAGACCGCGAAGCCACTTGGAGCGCGGTGGTGCGCAATGCCAAAGACATCACGCAAATCTTCTACCAACTTGGTCTTGGCGCTGCGGGCCTCAAGGCCTTGGGTTACTAAGGCTGACTATGTCTGAGCAAACATCAAACACCGCTGTTGAAGCAATGGAAGATGACGAAATCAACCTTCTCGATTTAGCCATTGCTTTGGGTGAAGAAAAGAAAACGATTTTCGCTATACCTGCAATTACCACCACCTTGGCCATTGTGATGAGCTTGCTGATGACGCCCATCTTCACAGCCAAAACCGTCATGATGCCGCCTCAACAGCAACAAAGTGGCGCGGCCTCTGCTTTGGCCAGTTTGGGAGCCTTGGCAGGGTTGGCAGGTGGCGCTGCTGGCATCAAAAGCCCCGATGAGATGTACATCGCCTTTATGCAAGGCGAAAGTTTGCAAAAGGCAGTCATCCAAAAGCTTAACCTTCAAGAGCGCTATGAGAAAAAAACCATTTTTGAAACACGTGAGCATTTGAAGCAAGTTGTCAAAATCGCTGCAGACAAAAAAGCAGGCCTCATCTCCATCGAGGCTGATGACAAAGACCCAGAGTTTGCTGCCAAGTTAGCAAACACATACGTAGAAGAGCTACGCAATTTAATGGGTCGATTGGCTGTCACAGACGCACAGCAACGCAGGTTGTTTTACGAGCAGGCTATTACAAAAACACAAAATGAACTGGCTGAAGCTGAGGCAAATTTCAGAGAGGCCAAAGAAAAGTCCGGCATGCAAGTCACGGCGGTCATCGCTGAAACCTCTGTCAGAGCTGGTGCTGAAATGCGCGCCCAAATTGCAGCCAAAGAAGTTCAGCTCTCAGCCATGAGCAGCTTTGCTACTCAACAGAACCCAGATGTTCAGCGCTTGGGTGGTGAGCTTGCAGCCCTGCGATCACAGTTGAAAAAACTAGAAATGGGTAGCGGCGCTGACGAAAAATCTTCTCCGCTGCAGCAGCTGGCTGTGAAGTCTTACCGTGACATTAAGGCCCGCGAGGCCATGATGAGCGTTCTTGTGGCTCAATACGAGTCTGCCCGGGTGGATGAGGCCAAAGAGGGCCCGCTGATTCAGCAGGTCGATGTTGCTGTTGCGCCAGAGCGAAAGTCTAAGCCCAAGCGAGCCATTATTGTTTTGGTTTCTGCTTTTGCTGGCTTATTCTTGGGTTTGTTGGTGGCGTTTATTAGACGCGCCATGCGCAAGGCTTCTGAGAATCCGGAGACAAGCGACCAGGTGGCAAAGCTGAAGGCGGTTTGGCGCTTGAAATCTAGTTGATATGAGGTTTTAGCAGGCCCCAAGCCTCTTCGCCCTACCAAACTTAACGATAGACCTCACGCCGGTGTCCGATTTCCACCACAAGAATCGTTACCACCTCATCTTTGATGTCGCATATAACTCGGACATCACCTACCCGATATCGCCAATATGAGCCCAACTTCGGGCCCACCAAATTCTTGCCTTGACTTCGGGGATCTTCCAATCGAGCAACCCGCTCATCCACAAAGTCGAGCACGCGAACCACTTTGGATTTATCAATCTTTTTGTTTTCCCATTGAGATGTTTCGGTGTGCTTAATGACCCAAGTCAAGGAAGTTTCTAACCTCGATTGAATCTAGAACAGCCTCCTGGCCTTTACGCATGCGCGCCATGGTGGCGTCAGCCAAGTAGAAGTCCTCTAAATCATCCAGTCCGCCCTCGATGAGTTCGCGCAAATAGTAAGACTTTGTGCGACCGGTCAGACGCGCAAGATAGTCGAGACGTTGCTCAATGAGCGGATCTAAGCGGATTGATACTGCCATGGCACGGCCCTCGATTTACTTGTGAAAATTACAATACACAGTTTACAAATGTCAAATCAATAAGAATATCTGTCAGACTTAGTCTCAACTTGGTCCAGAGATTTGGGTTCGTTTTGTAAAAATTAAAAGTCTTGACCGTTAGCAATTGCCCTGACGCCTTTGACCAACTGGTTGATGGCTCTTTTTTGGTAACGCTGGCTATTGGTTAACTTGGCTTGTTCGGTTTTAGCCTTGCCCAGCAAGACCTTGTCTTGCAATTTCAAAAAATCTTCGATGAATTTCTTTTCATCGGTGCGCTCTTTACCTTTGGGTTTTTTGTTTGATGTGGTGAAGGTCACTGGCACACGCTCTTTGTTCTCGTGTTGTTGCACTAGACCGAAGAGTGCGAATCGATGGGGATCCATTGCCCAAGCCATGATTTCTGCGTTTGGATCAACATCTCTTTGTGAAATCAGAAATGCTTCATTGCGTTCGTAGTCAATGATGCGCTTGGCCAGCTCCTGCGCCTGAAAATCTGAGTCGCAATCGCTGCGAATAAGGGCCGCGACAGACTTGATCTCGTCAGAAAATACCGTTTCATCAACTGGCAAAGACAGGGCGTGCTTTGTGGCGTTGACCCGAGACCTACCCTTGCCCTGATCGGACCTTGGCCCAGTAGACTTCAGGGCGTTGGCTTTATTTGCCGCTCTTTGCTTTGGGCTTGTCATCGCTAGAAATCTTGGACTCTACTTGCTTGACTTCTTGCACATCAATTGCCTCAAGGTCGCGCTTGAGCAATTGGTTTTGCAGCTTGAGGCGCTCTTGCATGATGGAGCGATTGACCAAGGCTTCGTAGGATTGCTGCAATTGCATTAACGTCTTCATGCGTAATGAAATTTGCTGATCCAACTTGATCAGCTCATCTTTGCGCTTGCTCATGGCCGCTTCAAGCAAACTGGCTGAAGTGTGGCCATGTTCGTTGATCAGTTGTTTGACATCCTTGTCGTCCCAAGTCTGGCCAAAAATTAGCTGCCTGAAGGCAAGGCGCTTGTCGGCTGGGGTTGTGTAATTTGTCAGCTCACTCACCATCCCCTCCAAGATTACAGATTGCTTTTGAGTTTCGTAGCGCCGCATCCACCAGATGCATTGAAATATCTTCTCCGCCATGAAAATCTGCAACTCTGTTGTTGCGCCTAGCTCTTTAACTGTTGCTTCTAGGCCATTCTTGTAGACCGCATTTGATTCACCCGGAAGGATCGGCCAAGTGCCTCCCGCTGCTTGGGTGACCTTTGATGTGGGTGGGGGCGTTTCTTTGGGATCAGCTGTCATCTTTACCTCTCCGCTTATGTATTTTTTTCTACACGCGTCAAACAAACGCCCGGAGCGTTTTCCGGCGAACCTAAAAACTCTACACCCGCAGCCTCCAGAGCGCTTTTAAGCGCCAACAAAGTCTTTACATGCCCTGAAGGCACGCCGCGCATGGACTCCATTCTCTTGATGGTCGCACTGCCGACACCCGATCGTTCGGCCAAGTCAGCAGAACTCCACCGAAGCAGGGCCCTCGCTGCGCGGATTTGATCGCTTGTAATCAATCCAAAATATCCTTATAATGATCCATATTGGATCAAATGAAGAGGTTTACGTATATGAACTATACAACTTGTCAACAACTTGAGCGTTTGTGGCAACACATAGATGGCGCATATGCCCCAAACACCATTCGAGCATACAAAGCGGATATGGGTGAATTCTTACGCTATTGCACCGAAAACTCGACCTGTGCGCTTCCCGCTGCACCCGTAGACATTGCCAAATTTTTGCTAACGACAATTCCAAATGGAATTAAGTCAGCAACGATCCGCAGAAAAGTAGCCTCCATCAGCGCAGTTCACCGACTATCCAACTTTGACGACCCAACCAAACATCCCGAGGTAAAGCTTTGCGCGCGCAAGATCAACCGACAACTCGGCAGCCGATTTGATCAAGCATACCCAGTCACACGCACTGTGCTGGATAAGCTACTGGCTGTTTGTGGCGATGATTTGAGGGGCTTGCGTAACAAGGCACTGCTCTTACTTGCCTACGACTCCATGAGACGCAGAGCAGAACTGGTTTCATTACGCGTTGAAGACATCCAAATGAGCTATGAAGGCAAGTGTTCCATTTTGCTCAGGAAAAGCAAGACAGATCAGACCAGCTCAGGCCATTGGATACATCTATGCCATGAGACAACCATTGCTTTAAAGCTCTGGTTGCAAACTGCAAACATCAATGATGGATTCATGTTGAGGGGGATCCTTACAGGTAACAGAATCTGTCCTGAACTTGGGGCCAGTCAAGTTAGCCGCATCTTCAAGTCCCTGGCAAGAAATGCCGACCTCAATGTTGAGATCGTTAAAGGCATAAGCGGCCACTCCATGCGCGTAGGGGCGGCGCAAGACCTATTGGTGAACGGCGCGAGCTTGCCTCAGATCATGGTCAAGGGTGGCTGGTCCAAGACTGACACTGTAATGAGATACATTGACAGGGTCAGGCATCATCTACATGATTGATAATGTTTTTAGCTTCTTCAGCCAAATTGTTTCGAACATGTGCTGTTAAAACCTGGGTACTGCTGAGATTCTGTTTGCCGCCGGAATAGGGAAAGATTCAAGCGCTCGCATTTTCAGAACTTTTTGATTTGCCGGCCAGTTCAACAAGCACTTGCAAATATTCTTGAGCCATCGCCGAGCCTTCCTCCGGTGCCCAAATTGCAAGATCCTTCGGCTGATTCGGGTCAAATGGACCGCCCTTCACTTCCAACAAAATGCAACCAGGCTCAAGTGCGACCACGGTATGCCAAGTGCTGGATGCCACCTCAGCGCCAGCGGCCAAGTCACTTCCATGTTTCTCGGAGCCAAAGCGCAAAATGCCAATGACAGAACCTTGATCATCAAACGTTATCAAGGCCATTGATCCACGTATCGAGATCAGCAATTCTTCCCTTCGCTCAGAAGCATGCCGATGAGGCCGGATGTAGCTGCCAGGCTCAATGGCGTTAAAAAGACGCTGGCAGACGTCCTGGTAACTTTGGTGGATGTTCCGGTGTTGGCGAAGTCGCGGGCTGTTCATTGCTTGCCCAATGAGATCGTTGAGGTATCGAGCGTCAAAGGCTTTCATAATTGTTCAGCGCATCAAGCCGTGAGAGCAGAGACGATCTGACGAACCGTTCTATCAACGGCAAACTCTCGCTCAAAGAGGCTGCGGCAACGGTTTTTCAAATCGTCAGCCTGTGAGTCAATTTGGATCAACAGCTTGTCGGTCAACTGCAGCAGTTCACCCGCTTGGTTACTCTCGCACACTTGGCCCACTTGCTCGTGCCGAATCATCTGGGCCAGATCGTTGCCCGCATTCACATTGGCCAACACGGGTAAACCACTCTGCATGTATGTAAGGAACTTACCGGGGATGTTGTGCGACTTGTGCCTTGGATCCAACGACACGATGCCCGCGCTGCACTGCGAATAGAGGTCTGGGATTTCATCCGGATGGATTTCGTCATAGAACAGGACGTTGTCCAGTTTCCGGTCTTCGGCCGAAGCCCTTAGCCGAGAGGCATCACTGCCACGCCCCACAAACAAGAAACCGACATCCATTCGATGGTGCAGTTTCTCAGCTAGGTCGAGAAGTATGTCCATACCCTGTGCAACACCCATGTTGCCTGCGTAGACGAATACCTTGCGGCCAGCCAATTGGGTTTCGTTAACCCGAATCGGGCAGCGAGCCTTCGCCGGCTTGTCCAGCCAGTTCTGCAGCACCTCCAGCTTACGCCCCGGTGGTTGTCGCCATCTGTCAAAGTACTCGAGATTGCCCGGTGTTTGCACCCCAATCACATCAGCCACTGAGTACTGGTAACGTGCAACAGCATCAAAAAATTGATACGGCAGGCCACGCCTCATCAGCCCCATGTCCACTGCCCACTCGGGGAAGATGTCGCGAATGATCAGGTAGCCCTTGCAATTACTGCGACTCTTGAGCGCACTGGCCAGGGCCCCGTGAAATATCGATGGCGCATACCAGACCACACCGTCCCACCGTTCACTGGACAATGGACTTTTTCGGAATTGCCTCAACATAGCAAACGGCATCGTGAACTCACCAAGGGTCCTGCGGACGTAGCCAATGTCTTTAGTGCGAGGCGCCTTCAGGCGCATTACCTGTACGCCGTCCATGTACTCTAGCACCCACGGGGCATGCTGGTCCGGCGAAGGCAGGAGCACCGTTAGGTTGTGTCCTTGACGGGAGAACTCGCGTGACAAATCACGTAACTGAACAGCCCCCGAGGTCCTCAATGGTGGGTATGTATCTGCGACAAGCACCAGTCTCATTTAGACCAAACTGTGCGGTTTACATAATCGACATAACTCAACACGACTCGCAGAACCTGCTTCGACACTGCCCCGACCTCATAGTCATCGACCGGACAAAAAACCCGTTTGGTATTGTCATGCTGTGCTTCAATTACACGGACGGCATCCAACACACGATCCTTTTCCAAACCACACATGATTAGCGTACCGACATCCATGCCTTCGGGTCGCTCGTGAGCATTACGAATGGTAACAGCTGGAAGATTGAGTAGCGAGGCTTCTTCGGTGATGGTGCCACTGTCGGACAGAATGCACAATGAATCCATCTGCAGCTTGATGTAGTCGCAGAATCCAAACGGCTTTAGGAACCTGATATTCGAGTTAAGTCGCCCCAACTCAACGGCATCGAGACGCTTACGCGTGCGCGGATGGGTCGAGACGATGACCGGGTAGTCATAAGCCTCCGTCAGAGCATTGAGTGTCTCAATCAGATCCAGCAAGTTCTGCTCGGTGTCGACGTTCTCTTCACGGTGCGCACTTACAATAAAATATCGCCCTGGCTCGAGTCCCATGCGTTGCAGCACGTCAGACTGAAGAATTTTTGGCATGTAATGATCCAGCACCTCGCGCATGTGCGAACCGGTCTTGATGATTGTCTCAGGTCGGATGCCTTCGGAAATCAAGTAACGACGCGCATGTTCAGTCAACACCATATTGATGTCGGAGAGGTGGTCGAGTACCTTACGGTTCAGTTCTTCCGGCACGCGCTGGTCGAAGCAGCGGTTGCCTGCCTCCATGTGAAACACCGGAATCTTGCGACGCTTGGCTGAGATCACCGCGAGGCAGGAGTTAGTATCACCATAGAGCATGACAGCATCCGGTTTTTCTCGCCCCATCACCTCGTCTGATTTCTCGATTACGCGCGCAATGGTCTGGGCTGCGTTTTCGCCGACAGCTTCGAGGAAATGGTCCGGCTTACGAATGCCTAGGTCGTCAAAGAACACCTGGTTCAGTTCATAGTCGTAATTCTGACCTGTATGGACAAGCACATGTTCAGTGTGTCGATCGAACTCGGCGATCACCCGGCTCATCTTGATCAACTCGGGCCGAGTCCCGATGATTGTCATGATCTTACGCATTCAGCTCTTTCCGAATGTATTCTAGCTTCAGCAGAAGCGCCTTGATCTGCTTGACATTCAGACGTGCGGTGTTGTGCGAGGTATAGTCATCGAGAAGGGAGATTTTTTCCTCCCCTTCGCTGAAATACTGCGCATAGTTAAGGTTGCGGTTGTCGGCAGGGATGCGGTAATAGCAACCCATGTCCTGGGCCTTAGCCATTTCCTCGCGCGAGATCAGTGACTCGTAGAGTTTTTCGCCGTGGCGCGTGCCGATGACACGCACCAGGTTGTCCTTGTCAAATAGCTCCTTCAACGCCTGCGCCAGGTCACCCACGGTCGATGCCGGCGCCTTCTGCACAAAGATGTCGCCCTGTGTGCCGTGCTCGTACGCATAAAGCACCAGGTCAACCGAATCTTCCAAAGACATCAGGAAGCGCGTCATGTTGGGGTCGGTCACAGAGAGTGGCTTTCCCTCCTTGAGCTGCGATACAAAAAGCGGGATTACCGAGCCGCGCGAGGCCATTACGTTGCCGTAGCGCGTGGCGCAAAACACCGTTTCGCCTTCACGCTGCACGCGCGACTTGGCGACCACAAGCTTTTCCGCCATCGCCTTGGAGATACCCATGGCGTTGATTGGGTATACCGCTTTGTCGGTGCTCAACACCACCACGCGCTTGACGCCGCAGCTGGTAGCCGCATTCAGCACGTTCTCGGTGCCGAAAACGTTGGTGCGCACGGCTTCCATAGGGTAGAACTCGCATGACGGCACCTGCTTAAGCGCAGCGGCATGAAACACGTAGTCCACGCCGCGCATAGCCTGATGAACGCTGTCGAAGTCGCGCACGTCACCAATGTAGAACTTCAGCTTAGGATTATTAATAGCGATACGCATGTCTTCCTGCTTCTTTTCGTCGCGGCTGAAGATGCGAATCTCGCTCACATCGGTCGAAAGGAATCGCTTGAGCACGGTGTTTCCGAAGGAGCCCGTGCCGCCGGTGATCATAAGTACTTTGTTTTTAAACATGCTTATCAGTATTTATCTATAGGTGTACATTGTTTCAATTAACTGGCGCCAGTCCGGCGCTACATATCCCGTCGCTTTCCGGAAACACTCGGAATTCAAAGAGCGATCGATCGCTACCGAGTCGCAAGGGGTGATTGTGATCGTCTTGCCATACACATCGGCGATTAACTTCAGCAGATCGTACTTTGATATGGACCCGGCAGCGACATGATAAACGCCGGAAAGGTCGGCGCGAGGTAGAACCACATCGCGCACGATCTGAGCCAGCACTACTGTTGGTAAGCCGGAGAATATGGCCTTTGTGTAACCATTGCAATGATTTTCCTGAGCGAGGAACCAAGAGACCAGGCCGTGCGCTGTCTGCAACTCATGCCCTATGATCGATGTCCGCAAAGTAACCGCATGCGGGTAGGCCACTTCGCCAAGATACTTAGATTTTCCGTAAAGATCTGTCGCATCAGACGGATCTGTCTCGCGGTAATCACCCTTATCGCCAGCGAATACGCAATCGGTGCTTATCTGAACCAGGCGCGCAGAGGCTAGCTCGCATAAACATGCTAGCCGGTGCGGAAGCAAGGCATTAATTGGTATTGCCTGTAGAGGATCCTCGACCTCCGCTAATTGTTTAACTAGTCCGACACAATTTATAACCACATCGGGCCGAATATGGGTAAATGCTTTGATCAAGGAGTCGGTTTGCTCTACATCCACATTAAAAATCAGGCGTTCGACAATATCCGAACTGAATAGCCGCTTAGCGCTCTCCGAGCGAGCGGTACCGATAACCTGCAAACCGGCTTTCTTGCTTAGAACCCTCATCATTGCGTTACCAAGCATGCCAGTCGCACCGAGCACTAACACTTTCACAATTTACTCCTTGCGTTTTGTTCTTTGGCAATCCTTGCTAGGAAACCAAAAGTCTCATCTGCACAGCGTCTCCATGAATACGCATGAGCTCGTTCAAATGCCAATCGAGCAACTTTATCCCGTAACTCAGAAGACACAATCAACTTGTGTAGCGCAGCAGAAATGCTGTTGACGTTTTCAGGGTTGAAATAAACACCAGCTTGCCCAAGCACTTCTGGCATCGGGCCCATTTCTGAGCACGCAATAGGCAAACCCGCAGCCATTCCCTCAATTAAAATATTTGGCATATTTTCACAACTAGACGCAAATACACCCATATCCGCCTCAGCATAAATTGCATCAAGCAATTCGTAAGCTATTGCGCCACGATAGTTTATAAACTCCCGGTGAGGGTCTATTAGACTCAGAGTTTTCTCCAGCCTTTCGACGCCTTCAGCTGGCGGACCAACCAATTCCAAAATAATGGGAATACCCGCGGAACGGAGCTGGGCAACAGCTTCTGCGACATGCCATTGATGCTTATACAAATCAACGATGGAGACATAGAGGAGACGGCATGGCTTGCTTACACTAAAAGAATCAAAGGAACGTTGTGGCCTTGGCGGTTTAAAAAACCTTGCGTTGATGCCGTGAGGCACTATTTCGGTTTGACCCGATAATTTACCTGTAACGCCCAATACAACAGTACGTGCATACTCGGTAAGAAAGATGGCCCCATTTGCGCTACGAAATGACTTACTTTGACTCCAGCGAAGTAATAGAAATTTTAGTGAATATACGCTAAATCCGTATCTTGCCAACTCGCGCCATTCAAAAGGAAGCAGATTTTGACTCATGGTCACCATGGGTTTAAAAGAACTAGCATCGGATCCCCCCGGGTTGAATAATATAGAACATCCAGCTTCATCTGCTAATTTACAAAGTCGCAATCTTTGCCAAAAAACACGGTGTAACAAGCCCTGCTCTAACGATGGTACGCAAACCTTCAGTAGCCAATCACGAGCCTCAATCTTCGAAAGTGTCGAGGAAGCGCCCCAAACAATTACTTTCTTAAATCCGTATGCTGAGGGCTCAGCTGCAGCCAATAACTCCACCAAATGGGTAACGCCTCCACCTGAGCGAATATTAAAAGCATTAATACCTAAAATCATTTTTTTCGATTTCTATTGTTTTTATCCACTCAACTGCCAGTTGATGTGACACATGCTCACCAAATAAATATTCCATGACAAATCTGTAACTGAGTCGTGGAGACCGAAGGGCTAGAGATGTGAGATTTAGAACGGCAGAAGGAAGATTGTGCGGCACACCCAAACATGACTTAAATTGCATTTTAAAAAGCACTAGGTCATACACACCTCTTTTCTCGAGCATTATCTTCACCCAAGAATAAAAATGTTTGAAGCCACTATCATCTGAATCGACGGGGTCGAGTATTCCCATATGTCGAAGCCAGTATGAAACGATAGCAACACGTGCATCTACAAGCTGACGCCTACCATTTTCCGTATTGGAAATTTGATTTACATGCTTACGAATTCTAACCAGTGAATCAGGAATACTGTGCAATTCACCTACCTCTGAAAGTCTTAACCAAAGGTCCCAATCTTCAGCCCGCTCTATTCTTAAACGGAATCCGCCTAATTTACGCACAGAGTCTGTGCAATATAAGGCAGAAGAATGAGGCGGGAACTTGCGAGCAGTTTTTAAATGAGCCACCAGTTTATCATGAGTAATAGGATAGCGAACCTCATTCAAAAAATTACCATCTGAGTCAATAATTTTGAGCCCCGACCCAATATAAACTATTTTATTATTATTCGAGGCAGCGTTCATTTGTTTTTCTAGACGAGCAGGTTCCCAGATATCATCGGCATCGATAATTGCAAGCCATTTTCCTCGTGCAATATTAATACCCACATTCCTAGAGTCCCCCGGACCGCTATTTTGCTTGGATAACAAGATAATTCTACTATCCAGATCGGCATATTTATTAAGCAGCAAGAATGTCTTATCACTACTTCCGTCATCTACTATAATGAACTCGAAGTCTACGAAACTTTGCGACAAAACGCTAGCAATAGCCTCATCGATCCAGCGCTCAGCGTTATAGCAGCACATCAATACTGACACAGCAGGATTTATATCTACTTTATTCATTAGAGTTTTATCCAATCATCAGGTATTAACCCCTCAAATCCCCAAGAGGTGACACTCCCTTCCAATACTAATCCGGGAGCTACTACTGTTTTGTTTGCACTATTAGATAACCATGCACCCCACCAACTAAATGTGCTATTAGCAATAATAAAATGCTGACAAAGTGACATTAACCATAAGTCAGCATAAGCACTTTCATCCCCCAAATTGTGACTAACAAATGTGACACGGTCATCAGGCAAATAAAAAAAATTATCCGTCAAGTCTGGTCTATCGGAAAAAACAAAGTAATGAGCGTTTGGAGCAATACTATTTATTTTAGCAATCGCGCGTACATAATAGTCTCTTGATGCATTATTGAACGCAGATTCATGCGGCATATCGAAATAACGCACATGTACCGCGACAGATTGACAGGATCTAATCTGCATCGCCATTTTCTGATTTAAAAAATCAGAAGGTGGGATGATTTTTAGATCGTTCCGGATAACAGCCTCTACATCTTTGAAGTAACACTCACTTTGAAAGTATCCTTCCACATACAAATTATTTTGAGGGCGCAATAGCAAAAATTTATAATCAAAAGCATTGCCCTGCTGCTGATAGTATCTGCGCACATTTAACGATTGTCGCTTACTCCAATTTCGTAAGATATAACGCCTTAGACGCGAGAATGGCTCTAGCCTTTCACTAGAGGTTGATTTACGTGAATTAATATTGAAGTGACATAGCTGATAGTGGCGCTGATATTCATAATCTTGATCAAAGCCACTTTGATGATCAAGCACTAGTTCGGAGTCACTTACAATAGCTAAGCGACGAGCTGCAGCATATATAAAAAGTTGGTTGCCAATTCCACCTTTAATGCGGGGAATTATTTTAATTAGTCTTCCGATTTTCATCTATAAATGTTATTTTTTTAAAAATAAATAAACATAGCTGATAGTTAACCTCGGATAAATCAACCAAGGAATTTATATCAACCCCCCTCTCTTGGACTCCTTTTTCAGGAGTAATAATGAAGAGTTTAGCAAGAAACAACCCCGAAGCTTCTGCTATGCTGATTATACTTCGCGGGTCGAAAACCCAGTTAGCGTTAAATTCCACTCTCTCTCTACCAACAGGAGTGGAGAGATAAAATAGTCCACCTAATTTTAATAATCTTGCCATATTAGCAATTCCTTGTTGGTAACCTAGCGGATTAATAGGATCCCCGTAGCGTCCAAGGCCAAAATGTTCTATTGCATGTAGGCATGAAAGCGAATCACAATAACCTTCAGAGTTTGATGTTAACAGTGATGACGGATCCATAAGATCAGCCCGTCGAAACAAGACGCCTGGAATCACTGTGCTGATAGGACGAACGTCAATAACTTCACACTCACGATAACTGGCTACATGCGAAACGAAACCATCTACTCTTGAACCGATATCAACATGACGCTGCGGATTTGCCTCGTAAACAGCGCGAGCAACAAACAAGTCTTGCCAAAAATATTCAGTTTTAGTAGCGCCGCCTTCCTCGTACCGGTCACTCAAACACGGCATAAAACTTATATTGCCATTAAATTGACTGCGAAAAATTAAATAATCACGGAAATAAGAAGGCATACCGCGAATCGATCTAAGTAACACCCTAACATCGAAACCAAATTGTGTTGATAAAATCCAGTTAAGCTTTATCAATAAGCGTTTGATTTTTTTCTGTTGTTGCATAAAACTCACTCTTCCCTTTAACTTAGATTGTATTAAATAGCTCAAACTCGATGGCGATAAATTTTAGAATCAATTTTGTCAATGATATATGCAGCAAACAATATCATAGGAATGATACGCCAAGCCCTACCCCAAACAAAACTATTCCATAACGTCAGCGTAAAATAGAACGCTATGAAATATTGAGCCGACTTTAAATTTCTCTTCACAAATAGCGACTCGACCCACGTGGCAAGCCAACCAGTAATTATTGAAAGTAGAAAAATTATTACTATATTTCCGCCAAAGCCATACCAGCCGAATCCATTAAACCCTGTACCGTAAGACTTACCCTCTTGTTCTATCGCTTCTGGCACGAAGCCCCATACATCATACATAAATCCTTCTTCATCAATCTGCCAAAAAAAGTTCCAAATATATACAGTTGAATCATAAGACGAGTTCAGCGCTACAGCCATATCACGTGCCCCGCCCTGTCTAACGGTTAACAGCACAATCAGGTTATCAATTGCATTAGTAATGCCATAAGAGTTAATAGCGGTTGTTATATCTGATAAATTCACCTCAGTAGAACTGTCATCGAAATAAAAATTTCTTCCTATCTGTACCAACTGAGTCCCGAATACAATAATTAACAAGGTTTTAAATAAAAATGAACGAGATTCTTTTCTTATACTCGGATTATCGTGTAGAAAGAGATAGGCAAGAACCGGTGCCATAAAAAAAACGATTTCTGAACGGCTAAAAAATAATATTCCTATGCTTAAGGATATTAGTGGAATAATGAGTAGCATCCTATGGAAAAGTTTTTTACTGTAGAGGCAAGAGGTGAGCTCCAAAAGATAAATTCCTATAAGAGGAATTAATATTATTCTTGCGTAAAATAGGAATCCTTTTAGCCCAAACGGCAATATAGTCGAGTCTTGCAAGCCAGTTCGACCTATACCCAAAGCTAACATTGTTATGATAATAATTGCACTAATAATTGTCCAATTAACTACATACTTTGCGACAAGCACGTCCTCTCGCAGAAAAACATTTCGAATAATAGGATTGCGGATTGATCCGGAAAACAGTATGTAAATTTTGTATCCAATGTACAGACCGCTCATCAATGCTGCGGATGCTAGTGTGAGACTTAAAATTTGATCTTCAGAAAAATCGAAATTACCGATTGCCATCCATCCACCGACAGTGTATTGATCTATTGTTGAGTGCATTACGTACAAATACAGAGCATAACCTAAGGCATAATAGAGGACGAATAGGAAGTATGTTTTAAATTGTCCAATACCATTTTTCGCAACATGTAGAAGATAGAGGGTTGGGCTTAGGAATATTAATTGTAAAGAAAAATTAAAGTGACGCATTGAATCACCCTCAAGAATTGCTCCAATCCAAACCGTAACAAAAATTAGAATGCTAAATAATCTCAAAGCTTTAAACTATAAATATAGGTATTAATAAACTTTCAGCGAGTCAGAAACTTGCCATCAACGCCTGAGCTGCTCTCTTCGAGCCATAAATCTGACTGTTGAAATACATCACCCCAATCTTGCTCGTTAGCAGTGAATCGAGTATTTTCAGAAAATATTTTATGTTTAATAGGACGAAGAACATCTTTAATATGCCTTAGTATTTGCCGATGAAGAATTATTGACCGAAAGTATCTTTGATCTAGCATTTCACCTTCGATTATCCCTCGATTAGTTTGTCTAATTGAGTTACTCGATGGGTTAACAATTCGTAGCCATACTGGCCTACTGTACCAAGCTAGATTAGCTTTACCGGATGTGACTCTTAGAGAGTATTCGGCATCCACTCTCATGAAATTTGTATCGAATAACCCTAACAAAGAGAGTGATGACTTTCGCAGCATGAGCCCAAGACCACAGAAGGCGAAAGGGGTTTTATTTAACTTATATTTCAAATAATCTGCATTATGCTTAATTTCAATAATCGGTTTAGCGTTTCTCCAGTCACCGAATGCGCCATCTGTAGCGATTAAATCCACGTTTGGATTTTTGAGCATGAATTCACGGCAAGATCTTATCCCCGGCCAATAAAAAGCATCGTCATCAGATAGTATTTTAATCAATTGCCCTTTAGCAATCAGCATACCTTTGTTGAATCCATGCGCTTCGCCGCTGTCACGCTCCGAAATAAATTGATTTATAATTCCTTCATCGAAAAGTGCCTGAAGATATTCAACCGTTCCATCAGAGCTGCCGCCGTCGACTACGATAATTTCGTCTTCTGGATCTCGATTTGCTATCAACCTCACCATTACTTCTCTTAAAAAAATAAATTTATTGAATGTTGACAATAAATATGTCATTTTAGGAGTATTCATCGATTTTTCACTCATGAATGTTACTATTTTTTAGCTCATAAAATACACACTTAATTTTACTCCATGTAATTGCAACATAAGTAAAACAATATATAAAAATTTTAAATAATATATGAAAACTAGAAATCAAATCTGTAGTCGACAATAGGATTACTAATAGTGCTCCAGCACTAGGCCGCAGCCAACTTAATATATCGACTTCACCAATAATATTTTTATACTTTTTAAGAGAAACCAACCAACCGGCCCCATCAATAATCGCAATTATTGCTGATGCTCCAACAATGCCGAAAGTTGGTATCAATATAATACTCAACAATACAGCCAAGATATTCGATGTGATCGTAACCAGTAGCATAGTATTATCTTCAGAAAATGACATCAATATATTTGTATAGCCGCAAACTGCAAAATTAAAAACAAGTCCAATACACATCATCCTGAAGACATTAATAGACTCATTGTATTTATTACCATAAATAAGGTCAAAAATAAAATCTGCTTCCGAATAGAGAATTGAAACCATAAGGAAACCTAGTAGCATATACCCGCGTGACAATGCAGCAGTCACACTTAATGCACGGGGTCTGTCAGTAATAACATATCTACTTATCCGAGGCATGACTACTGTTCCCACTAAGCTTGGGATTGAGCTTGCTAGCTCAAATAAATAGTATGCTGCCATAAAAATTCCAAGCGACTCAGCACCTAATTCCTTTTTTATGATTATGTTACTAGCGTAGTGCCCTATTGTAATGAGTGCGAAGACAGCAATTAATTGCTTTGATTGATGGACAGCTTTATATGCTAAAGTAAATTGTGGTGATTTTATTATTACGCCATGAATTCTTAGTGTGATATATGATAAAAAAACTATTGACAATGATACGACGGGCATTATTAACGCATAATTAAAAAGATCGCCCGGGGTGTGTATTAATATAAATAGGCAGCTCACCACAATAATGTTATTAATTAAGCTTAGCCATGCGGGTATGGATGTTCTCTCCAGTCCATTAAACGCCCAATCTACAGATAGCGCATTTGTAAAAATCGTCAAACCACATATCAATATAATATTTTTTTCATTTAGACTAGATGCATATGCATCTGAAAATGTATATAATCCCAAATATGCAACTATCGCTAGTGTCAATCTAACAAAATTTATTGACCCTATTGTTTCACCAACCAGTTCTTTATTTTGCGCTATGTGGCGCGTTCCCCACACGGTGAGTCCAGGAATCAAAAGTATCGCTGCATACGCTGAAAGTGACATTCCATAAGCGTATATGCCATAATTTTCGGGGCCTAGAATTCTTGCAGGATAACCAATTGCTGCTAATGAGACAAGTTTAGTAAGTAATGTAGCTGCACCAACCGTAGTTATTGCGTGAAAAATAGATTTATTGCTCATACGCGCGTAAGTCTTCAGCGCTGTCGATCTCACCCCATGCCTGATTATAGGCTACTGCCAAAATTGGCACCTGCCTTTCTTCGATTACTCTTTGTAGAGTACCGGTCATATGAAGCTTCTCTGCGTTTTCAGGGCCGATGACTGATCTTATTCGGCAAATTTCATTCCATCCATTGGGGGTTATTCGTAATAAGCCCATATATTGACCTTGGACTTCATCGGTCGATTTGGGTTTTTTTCCAATTTCGCAAAGGTAGCCTTCATCATTCATTCTAAAAGTCTCAGCATCTAATAGTGGATCACCGAATCTTTTTTCCCATAACTTTAGCCAGTTCGGATCAAACGTAACTGCTAATTCAGCATTGCAATCTATCAGTGATCTTGCTGCACTTGAATCATAAAAAATATCCGAGTAGCTAACTAGACAAGGCCCACCTTCCAGCCAGTCCTGCGCACAAGCCAGCGAGGATACCATCTGCGTTTCGGACCATCGGGAATTATGAAACTCAACTAACCCCCGACTTTGAAGCAATTCACGTTTGTAGCCAGTAACTATAGCTATTTCTGATATTCCTGCCGATTTGATTGCAGAAATTTGCCAATCCAATAATGCTTTGCCTCGCAACTCTACAAGGCATTTTGGTTTCTCATCCGTGAGGCTTTTCATTCGACTTCCACGTCCCGCCGCAAGAATAATGGCTTTCATAGTAACTCCTGTTGGTAATATTCAAGTTCAAAATCTGTGATTTGGTATGGCGAACGAATTGAGAGTAGCCGCGGATTGCGGCGACGAAGCTTTCCGTACGTTAGTGCTTGGCCAGTGTGCCAATTAAGCACGTGCCCACCTACCCCTTCAAGTATTGCTTGTCCTGCCGCTGTATCCCATTCCGAACTCCCAACCAATCGGGGGAAAACATCAATCTCGCCTGCCGCAAGACGGCAATATTTGAGAGCAGAACCAATTCCTAGTCGGCTCTCTATTCCATTTATTCTGGCAAAAACATCCACGTCTGGGTGATCGTGAAATCGACTAACCGCCATGCGGCACAACGGCGACTTCGGTACAGATCGTAAAGCAATTTTTGTTTCGCCTTTTATTTGCCAGCTACCAATTCCAACTTCTGCAAAGTACATTTGATTTAGAGCCGGTGCAAATACGACTCCCAATACTGGTCGAGTACCCTCTACCAAGGCAATATTGACAGTAAATTCGTCATTCGCAGCAATGAAGTCTTTTGTTCCATCGAGGGGATCAATTAGCCAATAGCGTTGTGCATCTAGAAATAGATCACTCCCCTCCTCAGAAACCAAGGGTATGTTGCTAGAGGCGAGCACCGAAACTATTTCGTCATGCGCTTCCGCATCGGCCAAAGTGAGAGGGGAACCATCCCTCTTGACTTTAATTTCTTCCTCTTGCCGATAATGCTTCAAGATAATCACGCCTGCCTTTTGTGCGGCGTGGATAGCTAAGCCAAGAAAGTCATCTCCCACTGAACAAACTCTTCAAGCGATCAAGGTCATCAGAAGCGAATGTTAGTTCACGTTCGGGATGCCACATCCAGCCCTCCCATGGCAAAACCCGATGTCGTATGGCTTCCACTTCACCATCTGCGCTGCGTGCCAATACCGTAAAATTATCCGGGCAGTCAGAAAGAACTAGATTGTGATAGCTGTTAACATTGCGAGAGATTTCCCCAGTAATCAGATGGCGAGTCCGAACATGCCCTTTTACAGATCGAAGTACACAGCCGGCTCTAACTCCCATCATTTGCATTCCTCGGCAAACCCCCAGTACGGGCAACTTTTTTTGCTCGGCGTAATCAAGCAGGCTCTTTTCAGTTAGGTCACGAGAAGAACAGCTACCAACATCGTTACCGCCTGATAAGACAACTGCTGACGCTGCAATTGCGTCAAGCCAAGTCCTAACACTGCGCGCAGCATCGGATTCCGCGCTAAGAGAGTTTGGCACCGGGACAGGCAAAAAGCCAGCTGCCAATATGAACTCAACTAATCCTTGGTCCAGGGCATCGCGCACCTCGCCACGTTCATGATAGGAATCCACACGTTGACTTACAGCGACCACTTTCACGCAAGTATCTCCACTCGGCGGCCAGCACAATCCACATGCAGGCGTTGTGCCTCCGACCAGCCCCGATAGAGCATTTCCCCAGCTCCGATGACAGCTGGTAATCCAAGCTCACCGGCACGGATTGCCATATGAGAGTTTGCCCCACCCCATGCCGTAATAAGACCAGCAATAGGGTATGAAAACAACCAATCGAAACCTGGGTCAGCATTGGGAATGCAAACTACGGCCCCTGCCAGGGTATCACGCGCATTACAGTTCACCACAGGCCCAGTGACTTGCTTTTGCGTAATGAAATTCGGTTCAGCATCCGGCCACTCAAACGCCCATACGTCCGTGGGTTTGACGATTAAAGGCGGCAAGGACACTTTTAGTGTCTCCGCATAACGTGCCTTACCTTGTTCAATGCTACGCAGCAGAGTTTCATTCGGATCGTACGCTGCCACATGAAGTTCTTTTAGTATGCCTATATCGCAATATGCCAACTCATCAAGCGAAAAACCTAACTTCGCACCGTATTCGGAGATCAGCGCTAGGACATCCGAAAGATTGCGGGTGAAATGAAACTTGGAAAGCTCTCGCAGTTCAATACCGGCTTGCAAGAAATCAAACAGACCAACTGGGTCGGGCTGCAAGCCATGCGATTCCAGTAACTTTACGACCTCGCGCATTTGCGGCAGTGTTAAAGAAAATGGCTTTACTGGTTCTGGCTCAAGTAAACGCTGGCTCCAATCAAAATACAGGTCCGGCGCTTCGTCGTAGCGTGGAGACAGAATGTCGTAAGTACCAGGACGCAAGTGCCCATAGCGCGCCAAGAATGTCGCACGATCGAGCGTCGCTCGGTCACGCGCCAGTTGCCCACTCACCGTAGTGCAGCCGCCAATAAAAGCATCGTAATCCGCGCTCGAAAACACGCCGACATTCACCAGCGATTTCAACATCTGCACTGCTACGAAACCTGCACGGGCTAAGCCCGCGAATGGCAGGGTGCCGTAGCGTTTGGCATCTTCTAGAAGCCAGTAAATACGCTCCAGCGGGTCAGCATTGGATGCCAACAATTGATCACGGCGGGCGTTCAAGGTCTCCAACTTGGCCGCATCTTCTCGCCACAAACCATCTCTAGGATGAACAATTCTATTGGTCAATCGGCGCAGACTATTCGCGATCGCCTCTCTTTCGTCCTTGGAAAAACCGGCGTCCCCCAAGCGCTCAAGTCGTTGCGGCAAATCCAACGTGTAGCAAGAAAAGACAATCTCGAACTCAACCTTGTCGTGTAGCGTCGGCTCAGCAACCAAGCGGTCGATATAGTGATCGACCAAACGACCCGCCAGACCTTCATCTAAGTCAGCCGGTATAAATGAGTTGAACGACAAGCGAACATCAATATATGGCAGCCCAAAAAAATGCGGCATCAGCGGAAAGCTGCGCAAGTTGCGGTAGCCGTAGTTATGGCGCTGGTAAGCCCAAATCGCATCCGTGATTAGCTCACGATAAAGTGAAAGTACGAGTGGCTTGGGTCTGATCCCTACAATTTCTGCAGGATTCCAATCGGGCATCACCCCATAAACCGTACGCTTACCCATCAGGAATGGATGAGCCCGCATTCCACGGGTAATCTTATTCTGAATTAGCTGCAATCGTACTGCCTGTGCCTCGGGACCTTCTGGCAGCGAAGCAAGAATCAGAGGCCGAGCCTGCAACAACCAAAGCACCTCAGTTGTGTCTTCTTGGGTGACCGCAAATTCGCAGTCCACTGGGGCTCCACCAAATAAACTCAGCAACTCATCCAGTAAGGCCACGATACCCACAAAAGTCGGTGGTGGCGGGACTGAGGATTGTGCAGCCTGCAGCCAAGTACGCCCCCCTATCCCACCCGTTACAGCACTCGTATCTCCCCCCTCCGACCAATTCACGACGCGATATGGTGTGCAAGTGTTGGGGTCATGCGAAAACGCCACACCAGAACGTATTACGTTCTTAAGCATGGGTTGGATCAGCACTTCATCCTCAAGGACTTCATCGCCGTAAGCGGCAATCACTTCGTCTATTGCATTTTCCAAGACGGTTTCAGTGACATCGCCCAGCGACAGGAAAGCGCCGGCGTTGGACGCCGAAGCGCCGTCCTCACGCCGGCAACTAGAACGAACGATCCATGGTCCTGGCCCGATTTGTGTCTGAACATCGTTAAGACAAGTCATGCGGTCACGCCGCCATTCGGCAACAGAAAAACACACCAAAGGAGCAATACGTGCTGAGTGGACCTTTCCACGCAACAACGCCAAGGTGCCAGCCTTGGTGGAAAACATCAGTGGCAGCACTTTAATCCTTGCGGCGAGCTGACCATGCGCGGGTTAGATAGGTGGCTTCAATTACATCCAAGCCTTCTATCCGTGTTTCAACAAATTCAAGGAAATCGTCGAATTTCTGTGGACCAAGTTGAACCCGAAGGTCATTCACCGAACGCCACGCACCGAGATAACGATCGGGTGACATTTCAATTACATGACGGCCTTCAAGGTAAATCACATCATCAAAGTAGGGCGAGCACCAAAGTTGGTCTGTTAAAGTCTCTGTAATACCTGAACGCCCAGAAGATACACGCTTAATATTAGGCCGCAAGGTGTCCAGATGCGCCTCGATTTCAACCAATAACGGACTCACTTCAATTAAACGCGGATTCCAAAGTGCCGAAAAACGACCTCCGCTGCGAAGAATACGATGAAACTCCTTTGTCGCCTTGTCAAAGTCTGTCCAGTGGAAGCTAGACGCCATTGTCAACCAATCACAACATTCATTCGGCAATCCTGTTACCTCAGCACTACCCGCCATCCACCGAATATCTCTGCCAGAGTTGTCTACAAGACCATTACTTCGCATGTCGTCGTTAGGCTCAACAGCTACTGCAGACCTTACACCCCTATCGAACACTAAACGCGTCCAAATGCCAGTACCAGCACCGACATCTACAAAGTCTATCTCTGATGCAGGTCGTTTCTGCAAACCGATCAAGGCGTTAAGAACGGACGGACAATAATCAGGACGATGCTGCGAATAGTCTTTAGCGAGTCCAGTGAAATCACCAGCTTTAAGTGTTTGAACCATAACCATTTCCTTTATATAAAATTGACATCAAATTGTTTGCCAACATTGACACAGTTTGTTCCGAATGAAATTCGAAAACACAATCTGCAGCATCTGGCTCATCAACCGGCAAATCTAATCCGGCCACATTATTTAGCTCCCCAGTATCGAACCTACGATAAATCCCTTTCGGATCCCGTCGGCGCAACTCTTCTACTGGAACTTTCAGGAAAACCTCAAAGTAACCAGGCAGATTGGCGCGGTTAAATACATGCACTTCACGGAATAACGAAATAGTCGCCATAACGACCGTCACCCCCTGAGATGCAATAAGGCGGCACAACTGGGAATATTGCATAGCAAAGGCCAAGCGCCCCTGTCGTCCGTGATTTTGCACATTCGCAGCCGTTGACCCAAATACTTCTCTTAGTTCATCGCCATCCAAAAAGACACATGGTTCGCCTTGCTCACGAACTCTATCAATCAGCTCTTTCGCCAAAGTTGATTTTCCAGCGCCAGACAAACCAGTAATCCAAATCACTCGTGCCATTATAGCTCCACCCATTCAGGAGATTTTTGCTTTTTCATAATAAGCGGAATCCGATCACAGAAATAATTAGCAGTAGCACCTACATTATACAATTGACTATCTCTGAACTGTCTAATTTTGCTCGGTAAATTTTCACAATCGCCCAGTAAGGCGGAAACAGATGTAACTAACGAGTCAATATCACGCACAACAGCTCCAATTTGCTCTCTGGAATCATACTGAATTCCTTGTAAACCTATTTCCGCAGTTATATTGGGTGAGAAATATACGGCAGGACGCAAAAATGTGAACGCAAAGGTAAAGCCCGTGCCAGAAACGTCTGTAACAATCAAGTCAGCCTTTGCGTATGCCTCCATATAATTTAATGATCTATCCAGGGAAAAATGGCTATTCATGCTATGTCGGTTACAAATATCTTGAATTATCGACTCTTCATCAGTGCCAAAAGATTGGGGGTGTGGCCTAAAAATAACATTGAGCCCCGCAGTAATTAATTTCTCAACAATTTTTCCACCATGGCGTTTTAGTGAAGTCAAATCCTCATTTACAGCACTCACATCATGAGTTGGCGCATAAATAACAGTTTGTACAGCACTCGGCGCCGTTATTGAAGATCGCTTATTATCCAACCAGATGAGTTGAGAATCCAACTTAGGATAACCCCCTGTTATTAAGATCTTACCTGACATATTTCTTCGGCTCGCAAGTCGCCCGAACTCGCCGATATGATATTTACCCGCGCACACAATATAATCAAATGAGTCAAAATGACTATCTGGGTAAACTCCATCAAGACTTGTTAATGAGACCAGGAAATGAACGACTTTACCGAACCAGGGCATCCGCAACCTATCAAGGCCGACTACTGGCGTTATAAATAATCCAGACCGCATCAGTGCCAAAACTCTCGAATTATTAATTGTCCATACCTTTTTCAGCCCCAATTCTTTGATCACGTTATCCGACGGGTGGAATCCAAGAATAACAATCATTGGGAACTTGCGATTGTTTAATTCAGAGATGATTGGCGATACATTCTGTAAGTGGCTGCTAAACAAACAATAGAATATTAGCGGGGGTCGATTCGCTACCCAGGTAGACAAAACCAACCTAATCATTCCTAGTTTCACAGCGTCAACAATCGCAAACAGAAAAATTATAGGTACGTATAAAAGCGAAATGCCTTTAATGAATTTTATAAATGGACTTAATTTGAGATAAATCATTTTTCAGCTTTAGCGACTTTTCTCACTTGCGCAAGAATAGATTCAACATCTCTCGTGCCTGTAACCTTTCCGAGGCTTTCTCTATTGGTAACGATGGCACCACTTGCAATCTTGCCATATACAATACAATTTGCGCCAATACTAGCGCCAAAACCGACTGAAGTACCTGGAAGAATTAGCGAGTGAGCACCTATAATCGCTCCTGAGTGAAAAGTAACAGGCGCTTTAATCGTTTTTGTAAATTCGCTAGGTACAGCAGTACTGCTAAGTGCATTTGCCGAATAGTCATCAGAGGCTGAATAAACATGAACTCCACTTGAGAGTGTTGTGCAATCTTCTAAAGATACACATCCACCTACGCCAGATATCAATGTGTATGCGCCAATATGAATAAATGATCCGAAATTGACCTGACCTTTGATAATGCAAAAATCGTCGATCCTTACATTATTACCGATCGCCCCGCTAATTGCATAAAACGAACATTTCTTACTGATCCGACAACCATCACCAACCTTGCTAAAACCGAGGTCAACTAATTCTGCGGCCGCGTAATAAGTCGAATTAATATGGATAGATTGACTCATAGTATGCAATCGTATTCTTTATGCCAATATTGAAATCAGTGAAGTCAAAGTCACCGAATATTTTTCTAAATCGTTTGTCGTCCATAACCTTTTTGGGAGCGCCATCAGGCTTCGAGGGATCAAAACGGATGCTTCCTTCAAAATTGAAATGCCACTGAATTACCGCAACAAGTTCACGGACACTAAGGCCAAAATTTTGAGCCACATTAACGGGCTCATCAAGGCCCAAAATAGTCGGATTATTAATGATTTTCATGATAATCTTGGCGAAATCTGGTGCGTATAGCCATTCTCTAATGGCTACACCAGTCCCCCAGATTTCAAGTTCCGTTTGTCGCTGATGTTTTGCCCTTACAAATTTCGATATCAATGCATTAAGTGCATGCGCTTTGTTTGGGTCAGTAGAATCGAATGGCCCATACATATTAGGAACAAGCAGTGATATTGTACGTATCCCATGTTGCATCGAAAAACACTCAGACAAACACCACATCAACCGACGCGTTGCGCCATATGACAAAACTGACCGATGAAGATGGCCATCCCACCAGTTATCTTCGATAAACGAGACTGCTTTCGCAGGGTAGGCACAGTTTGCAATTGGATTTATAACAATTGCCGAGGGGCAAACCTCTGCAATTGCCTGATACATACCAATAAGCATTTGGCTGTTATCTACAATAACTTCCGATGCCTGCGTAGTGACGTAATTCAAGCTACCCACGTGTGCAGCACAATTGATGACATAATCAGGTTTTATTCTCCCAAAGAATGCCTTAGTTACTACAACATCACGGAGATCAACACCAGTAGCGCGTGACGCCGCATGTACCTCGATATTGTTTTCTGCAAGCAAATTGCCAATGTTTTTACCGACAAATCCAGATGCCCCTAATAACGCTACTCTCATAATCACCATCCCTCTTTAATCGATGAGACAATATGATGCATATCGATATCAGAGACTGCGCTGTGAATTGGGATGTGAATTTGCGTTGCGTCAAACTTTTCCTGATTTACCAAGCCCGCTTGAAAACCACCAAGAATAACATTGCGATCGATTCTCTGATGCACAACTGATGCGGTAATGTTGCGCGACTTCATTGCTCGCACAAAATCGTCCCGTTTCTCAACATGCATCCCGTAAAGCCAGTTTGCACTGGAACGATCGCTTGGTCGGTCCCATAAGGTTAAGCCTGGTATGTTCGAAAGGTGTTCGCCGTAATAGTTTGCTATGTAGGAAAGACGCGCCTGCCGATCTTTAAAATTTTCAAGGTTTGCAATCCCTAGCGCAGCCGAGTAATCATTCATATGATATTTGTACCCAATCTCGATTGCGTTATAAACTCTCTCACCGAGTAAAGACATTGGTGAATTGCCTCGATCTATTCCAAACCATCTTATCTTCTTGGCTGTATCTACAAAGGCCTCATTTTTGCACGCTACAGCGCCACCATCCCCGGTCGTGAGATGCTTTATGGCCTGAAAAGAAAAACATGTGAAATCGCTAATTGCACCTATTGGAGTTTGTTTGTAGCTTGCACCCAATGCGTGAGCTGCATCTTCTACTATGGGCACAGAATTTTCTTTTCCAATGCGGATTATTTCATCCATGTCGCAGGGCAACCCCGCCCAATGGACAATCACAATTGCCGATGTTCGCTCACTAAGTTTGGACTTTATTGAGTCAACACTAATGTTGCCTGTCATGTAGTCAATGTCTGCAAATACTGGTATAGCTCCCATATATTTTATTGCTAGGCCAGTTGCAATAAATGTTTGCGCGGGAAGTATTACTTCATCGCCGGGTTTAACGCCAGCAAGAATTAGAGCCAAGTGGAGAGCCGAAGTGCCACTGTTTAGCGCAACTGGATGCAGTAATCCTAGTTGCTCCGATAACTGACTTTCAAAATCCGAAACTAATTTTCCCTCACTGAGATAAGATGAATTCAATACGCTGCTTACCAACTTTCCAGCTTTGGGTGATATAAATGTGTTAAAAATTGGAATCATTGGAGTTAATCAATTAAGGGAAATTCAAGGTGAAGTGCCGACAGTCCGCCATGGCAAGATCAAATACTGCACTTTACGAGCAGATGTTTTTTTCTAAGTCATTGATCATTAAAGTACTGTGTACTTTCTTGCAATGGGTCAGGATTACTCGTAAGCATGTGCATTAAGACAGCTCTTATTCGTAATAGTTCATGGCCTTGTATCCGTGTTGCTTGATGAGTTCGTCGCGTTTGGCAGATTCGAAGTCTTGGTGCACCATTTCCGCGACGAGTTCGTGGAAGTTAATCTTGGGACTCCAGCCGAGTTTTTTATTGGCTTTGGACGGATCGCCGAGCAGGGTTTCGACCTCAGTTGGGCGGAAGTAGCGGGGATCGACGGCTACAATGCATTTTCTTTGAGCATCGTAACCCTTTTCATCAACGCCATTTCCCTCCCAACGAATTACTATACCAAGCTCTTTTGCCGCAGCATTGACAAAGTCACGGACACTGTACTGCACACCGGTAGCGATGACGAAGTCTTCGGGAGTTTCTTGTTGCAACATGAGCCATTGCATTTCGACATAGTCTTTGGCGTGGCCCCAGTCGCGCTTTGCGTCCATGTTGCCGAGATACAGGGTATCTTGCAGGCCGAGTTTGATACGGGCTAGCGCACGCGTGATCTTGCGAGTGACGAAGGTTTCGCCGCGCATCGGGCTTTCGTGGTTAAAAAGGATGCCGTTGCAGGCGTATATACCGTAGGCCTCGCGGTAGTTGACAGTTATCCAATAGGCATATAGCTTGGCGACGGCATATGGGCTACGTGGGTAAAAGGGGGTGGTTTCCTTTTGGGGAATTTCCTGAACAAGTCCGTAAAGTTCACTAGTACTAGCTTGGTAGAAGCGCGTTTTCTTTTCCAGGCCTAATATGCGGATGGCTTCGAGGATGCGCAGTGCGCCCAACGCGTCGGAGTTAGCAGTATATTCAGGCTCTTCGAAACTAACGGCAACATGGCTTTGCGCGGCGAGGTTGTAGATTTCGTCGGGCTGGACTTCTTGCATTATGCGGATGAGGCTTGAGCTATCGGTCAAGTCGCCATGATGAAGGAAGAAACGCACACCTTTGTTGTGAGGGTCTTGATACAGATGGTCTATGCGGTCGGTGTTGAACAGGCTAGTACGACGTTTGATACCGTGGACAATGTAGCCTTTGTTCAGAAGAAGTTCAGCGAGGTAGGCACCATCCTGACCGGTGACTCCGGTTATTAGTGCGATTTTGGGTGTTAGAGCTGCAAGACTCATGTTGTTGGACTCCTTTATTTAAGCGTAGAGAGGTAGTTGGCATAGGCTTTTGCCAACCCTTCACGTAATTCGGTCTTGGCTTGCCAGCCAAGTTTTTTCATGCGTGAGACATCCAGCAGCTTTCTGGGCGTGCCGTCTGGTTTACTTCTGTCAAAAACGATCTTGCCTTGGAAGCCAATGACATCCATAATGGTCTCAGCAAGTTCACGAATAGTGACATCGGCACCTGTGCCAATGTTGAAGATGCCTTCATGGATGTTGTGTTCCATAATGAAGACACAGGCGTCGGCGAGGTCATCGACGTAGAGGAATTCGCGTTTTGGGGTTCCGGTGCCCCAGACGACGAATTCTCGGTCGTTTCGAAGCTTGGCTTCGTGAACTTTGCGGATGAGTGCTGGAAGGACATGACTGTTGGCCAGGTCGTAGTTGTCGTTGGGTCCATAGAGGTTGGTGGGCATAAGGCTCACGAATCTCGTTCCGTATTGGCGGTTATAGCTCTCGCAAAGTTTGATGCCGGCGATCTTGGCGATGGCGTAGGGTTCGTTGGTTTGCTCGAGCACGCCACTAAGTAGGTAGTCTTCCTTGATGGGCTGCAAGCAATCGCGGGGATAAATGCAGCTGGAACCAAGAAAACTGAGGTCTTTGACGCCTGCTTTGAGTGCACCATGGATTATGTTGTTTTGCGTAGTAAGATTTTCGTATATAAAATCTCCGCGGTAAGTATTATTGGCGTGTATTCCGCCGACACGAGCGGCAGCCAAGAAAATGTAATCGGGCTTTTCAGATTCAAGAAAATCAAGGGTGGCCCTCTGATCGAGCAGATTTAGCTCTTGACGTGTACGAGTTATGAGATTAGAGTAACCGGCCAATTGCAGGCGACGAACTAAAGCAGAACCAACCATGCCACGGTGACCGGCAACATAAATTTTAGAATGTTGAATCAAGACTACTCCCTTCCGTAGGTGTCTTTGAAACGTACGATATCGTCTTCACCCAAATAGCTTCCAGACTGTACCTCGATGATTTCCAGCGGTATCGTGCCAGGGTTTGCGAGTCGATGAATTTCGCCCAGTGGTATGTAGGTAGATTGGTTTTCGGTTAGTGTGAAAACTTTGTCCCCGTTTGTAATTTCGGCAGTCCCAGTCACCACAATCCAATGCTCGGCGCGATGGTGGTGCTTCTGCAAGCTGAGACTGGCTTTTGGCTTCACCTGAATCCGCTTGACCTTGAAGCGCCCTCCCTCGTCAATACTGTCGTACCAGCCCCAAGGGCGATGCACTTTGCGGTGAAGGGATTGCTCATCCCGTCTTGTGGCTTGTAATTGGGTGACGATGTGTTTTACGTCTTGACTGCGACTTTTATCAGCTACTAACACGGCATCTGGCGTTTCCACCACTATCAGATTTTCTACACCTACCAAGCTGACCAGCCTACTGGTGGAATGCACTAGTGTGTTTTTGCTATTTGTCGACAGCACATCACCAATGTGTGCATTGCCCTTAATGTCTTTTGAAAGCACATTCCAGACGGCATCCCACGAACCCAGGTCACTCCAGCCAGCATCCAGCGGAACCATTTTGATCGAGAAGCCGCTACTTGGACAGTGTTCGATAACGGCGTAGTCGATAGATTCGCTCGGTATTGCGTTGAATTCCCTTTTACCCGGGCGGATGAATGCGTTGTCTTGTGTCTTGCAATTCCATGCAACAGTAACGGACTCTGAAATGTCTGGTCGGAAAGCATTTATAGCTTTGAGCCAAACCGAGGCCTTAAGTACAAAAATCCCAGAGTTCCAATAATATCCGCCATCGTTAAGGTATTGCTGCGCGGTTGTGGAATTGGGCTTTTCGACAAACCGCTGAACATCAATAGCTCCTGCGTCGTTTTGGGCTTGAGCTTGTATATAGCCGTAGCCAGTTTCAGGCCGGTCGGGGGTGATGCCCAGAATTACTATGTTGCCACCTACAGCCTCGCGAATGGCTTGGTGAATTACCCGTGTGAATACTGAAGTGTTGACCACGGCCTGGTCGGCTGGCGTCACCACCAGCACAGGATCCTCGCCATGGACCTGAGCCGCCAGAGCAGCCAACGTAAGTGCGGGAGCCGTGTTGCGTCCAACTGGCTCGAGCAGAGCACCGCTAAGCTCAATACCCACCTCGCGCAACTGCTCGGACGCGAGAAAACGGTGATCTTCGCCAGTGACAATGAGCGGATTAGCGACCTGAATATCTTCAGCGCACAACCCCACCAGCCTTTGTGCGGCTTGCTGAAACAGACTTTCATTGCCAGTCAAGGAGAGGAACTGCTTCGGGAAGCCGGCACGAGATAAAGGCCATAGGCGTGTGCCAGAACCACCACATAGGATGACGGGGGTGACATTGATCATGCTTTTTGATGTCCTTCCTCTCCAGACTTTTCAACTTCATACCTTAGCGCCTCGATTTCTGCCTTCAAGGCTTCATACTCATTCATTTTCCGCTTTAAGTATCGGTGCGTTATGGCCGCCTTTTCCGCCAACCCTCTTGGGGTGATTACATATACATAGCCGAATTTGTTCTTAGAACTGGCAAAGTTATTCATCTTCACCAAACCTTTTTCCATTAACCCTTTGAGGCAGTAATTCATTGCGCCCAAGCTGATACCCAATTTCTTGGACAGTTCGCGCTGGGTGAGGTCGGGGTTTTCTTGCAGGGTACGCATCACCCTGAAATTAGTGTCTTCTTGGCGTTTTGATTGACGAATTGTCATAAGATTGACGAATTTTCGGAATGCAAAAATAAATAAGGTATTAAATGTGTCCGCTGCACGCTACCGCCTCGCTTTAACGCGTTCAGCAAGCGAGGAAGTGAAGAGTCGCAAAGTTAAGTTTTGTTCGGACTTGAACATTGTAGCCCACACCTGACCAATTGACCCATTTCGTCATCAAAATCAGTTTTCAGGCATAAAAGTGTCTAGGCTGCTGCAACTTGTTACAGCCGCATCGCGTTTACCAAAATGAAGGTATTAACCGTCATCACCAAGTGAGTCATGATTTTGAGCTCCGTAATATGTAGTTCCCGACAGCCCAGTTGGCAGCAGTCTGGTAGAGAGACCTTAACCACCAACAAGCAAAGCATTTCAGAGATTTAGGAGCTTTCAGCATCTTGATACATCTCCTGGGTTTGTCAAATTTTCACCCCCGCCCGCTAACTCCTGATATCCGACTTACCTTGAAAGCAACTTTGGCGTTTCAAACCTTACCAACTTAGTGTAAAGAAGCACATAAAACACTGCAAATCCCAACATAAACCCAAGTAATGCAATGGTATTTTCTGCAAACTCATAAGCTATAAACAAATTAAATATAGTTAAAAACCAGAGGTTAGGCGCCACTTTATAGTTGCTATTTACGACGCGCCTGAATAACAACGTGTGTAAATGCAAACTGTCTGGATGCCCCATAGGGTGTGAGCGGACAAACTTACGCCGATACATACTAAATAGAGTTTCAACGATTGGATACAGGCCCACCAAAAGTGGCGCCATAGGTGATAAGTTGGTGCATCGGTTAACAATCATCAGCCCAAGCTCAATGACCCAAAACCCCAAAATGTAAGCACCAGCGTCGCCTAAAAAAATCTTGCCCAATGGCCAATTCCAGAAGAAAAAACCCATCACCACTGCAAAGGTGATGAGGCACAGGTTAACCATGGTCCAGTCTGCCGCTTGGTGAGCCAATGCAGCCAAACCCAAAAGGACCAAAGCCATGGTACCGCTAGCTAAACCATGAAACCCATCGATGATGTTCGTGGCATTGATGAAGCCGGACACGACCAAAACCGTTAAGCCGATGAAGATAGGTTGCATTTGCAACAAATAGTCGATCCAAAAGATATCTGTTCGGCTAACACCAATTCCGAGCACAA
>JACCDT011386812.1_pt1 | contig 33573 bp, 32 predicted proteins | sample 7446291 | NCBI WGS metagenome assembly JACCDT01 (sample SAMN15323446, study PRJNA562643) | freshwater metagenome | isolation source: river surface water | place: USA:Blue River Watershed | collected 2017-08-17
CCTGACGCTCGATCCGGTAGAGAATTTTCGTCAAGCCATGCGACTGCAGCGCAGTCTAGAAGACGCCGACGATATACTTCACTGGTATCACTTCATCATGGTCGCAGTTCCCATTAACGCAACGCCGAAGGCAGTTGTCCGCTGGGAAGGCATCGAGCTTTCACGACATCAAATATTGAGCGAGAACCGCTATCGGATGCATGGGCACAACTTGTCTTTTCCGCGCGACCTAAAAACTGGAAAATTCGTGTCGGAGGTGCTCAATCCCGTGTCAGGGATGGTTGTGCCGGTGCCACCGATGGCGCTTACCCAAGACCCCGGGCTTGTGCGCTCACCGGCTGGAGTCATTTCCTTGGATCGCCCTTCTACGCCGCCGCGTCCTGATTATAAAGTGATGCGACGTGAGAATGGATTCGTCAAGATCGACGGAATTCGGGTTCCGCCAGATTCGTGGCCGGTGACGTTTCTCGAGATGGGTACTGAATCTACGCCCGCCGACGCTTTTGATGACCCTAAGAATAGATGGCTACCGACTGAGGTATCGGGAGCCTATGTTTTTCCTTGGCCGACTTGGATGCAGATGGGTGATACACCGGGTCATATGTTTGCTGCTTGGAGCGGATGTAAACTGCGCTCCATCGAGGAGTTGCCTGACGAGTTTCGGCGGCGTGCGGCGCGTGACTTTCCGGAATTGTTACGCGTCGATCGACGAGCCTTCGATCGCGCCATTCCTGATCTCCATCCGGGCTAACAGTGCGTCTGCTTATTACTCTGCTGTGCGCCCTAGTGTTCTGTGGAGCGATTACCACCGAACGGGCTGCCGCCGACGTGCCCGCGAGCATCCGGGATTGCGTCGATTGCCCCGAGCTGGTGGCGATCCCTGTCGGTGAGTTTGTGATGGGCGCCGACATCGAAGAGCCGCGACGACTCGAGTTGCCTGAGTTCTGGGCTACACGCGAGCAACCCAAACATGGGGTGCTAGTACAACGCTCGTTCGCTTTAGGAAAATACGAACTTACTCGAGGGGAGTTTGCCGTTTTCGCTGCAGAGACTGGCTACTCACCCGCGCCGGGATGTTGGCACTTCGTCGGCGCGGAGTGGTTGTTTGATGAGTCGCGCAGTTGGCAGGACGCGAAGATCGGCGAGACGGATGCCCATCCGGTCACTTGCATAAATTGGCACGATGCATCGGCCTATCTCGAATGGTTGAGTCTCAAAACAGGGCGACGCTATCGCTTGGCGAGCGAAGCGGAATGGGAGTATGCCGTTCGAGCGGGAACGACGACCGCTTACTGGTTTGGTGATGATCCAGCACGTATCTGCGAATTCGTGAATTTGGGCGATCTTGATGCGCAAGATCAATTTCGCTGGAATGAGACCAAGATCAAGTACGACAAAATGACCGATTGGAAGGGACAGCCATGCCGCGATGGATATCCAACTTTGGCGCCGGTCACAGCGACAGTCGCTAATCCCTTTGGGTTGCATGGGATGCTGGGTAATGCGAACGAATGGGTGGCCGATTGCTGGAACGATGATCATCGTGGTGCCGCCACCAATCAGGCTGCGCGTCTGACGGGCGCGGATTGCGGACTGCGAGTCATGCGTGGTCAAGGATGGACGGCAGTAGCAGCAAGTACGCGGGCTGCCTTTCGTCTGAAGATGAATGCGACGGACCGTCGCTTTACCTTTGGTTTTCGTGTCGCGCGCGATCTTTAGCGCGATACTGGTTTCGCGAGCACGTCACGGATCTCATCAAGTGCGGCTGGATCCTCGATAGTCGCCGGTACTTCGTGCGGTCGCTTATCAGCGATGGCGCGCATCGTGGCACGCAACACTTTGCCAGAACGTGTCTTCGGCAAGCGCGCGACGACATGGCAGCGCTGGAAACTCGCTACGGGTCCGACTTCGTCGCGAACGCGTGCGACCAGTTCGCGTGTAATGTCCTGCGGTGAAGATGTTATGCCGGCCTTGAGCACAACAAGGCCGATCGGTACGGTACCTTTAAGATCATCAGCAATCCCGATGACTGCGCATTCGGCTACGGCAGCATGGCCCGCGAGGGCTTGCTCGAGTTCACCGGTGGATAATCGATGGCCGGCAACATTGATGACATCATCAATACGACCCATCACGAAAACATATCCGTCCTCGTCGATATAACCACCATCACCAGTCGTGTAGTAGCCGGGATGCTCGCGAAGGTAGGCATTGCGAAACCCCTCGTCGTTATTCCAGAGTGTTGGCAGACATCCTGGAGGTAGGGGAAGTCGAACGGCGAGCGAGCCTTGTCGAGCGCACCCCAGTGTTCGACTATCACCGTCAAGCACAACAACATCAAATCCTGGTACCGGTAGTGTCGGGCTACCCGCCTTGATCGGCAGGGCCTCGAAGCCCAAACCATTAGCGACCATGGGCCAACCGGTTTCCGTTTGCCACCAATGATCGATTACCGGCACCCCGAGTGACGCGCTCGCCCAGCGTACCGTATCGGGATCAGCGCGCTCGCCGGCTAGAAATAAGGCGCGCAGCGATTGAAGATTGGCCGACTTCATATAGTGACCGCTAGGGTCGTCTCTCTTGATCGCACGGATGGCCGTCGGTGCCGTGAAGAGTGTTGTGACTTGGTGTCGCTCTATGATCCGCCAATAGGTACCCGCGTCTGGAGTGCCCACCGGTTTGCCTTCATAGAGCAGAGTTGCGCAGCCTTGCACGAGCGGCCCATAAACGATGTAGGAATGTCCCACCACCCAGCCGATGTCGGACGCCGCCCAAAAAGTCTCACCTGCGGCCGTATCGTAGATGTGTCGCATCGACCACGCGAGCGCGACGAGATAGCCCCCCGTGTCACGCACCACACCTTTGGGTTTACCCGTCGTACCCGAGGTGTAGAGGATATAAAGCGGCGCAGTTGCAGCCACTGGAACGGGCGGAACCGAAGGCGCATCACGCAACATCACTCGCCAGTCGAGATCGTCTCTATCGCGAAGCGCAGCGGGGCCTTGTTCACGTTGCAGCACGATGCAGTTTTGTGGTTGATGCTTCGCTATCTGAAGTGCTCGAACCAGCAACGCGTGGTAGTCAACGATACGTCCCGGTTCCAATCCGCATGAAGCGGCTAGAATCAATTTGGGTTGTGCATCATCAATTCGTGCAGCAAGTTCCGGTGCAGCGAAGCCACCGAATACCACCGAATGAATTGCTCCAAGGCGCGCACAGGCCAGCATCGCGAATACTGCTTCGGGAACCATCGGCATGTAGATGACGACTCGATCGCCGATCGTTACGCCAAGCTTTTGCAATGCACCAGCGAGTCTTGCGACTTCATCGCGCAACTCGCGATATGTGTAGCGCCGCTCGTCGCCAGTCATGGCGCTGACGTGGATCAGTGCCGCTTGTTCACCGCGACCTGCATCAACGTGCCGATCAACCGCGTTGTGGCAAGCGTTGAGCTCTCCATCGACGAACCAGCTGCCGGAGGGGGATATCTTCGTATCGCAACCGATCGACGGTCTGCGATGCCACGAAATACCGGCGGCGGCATCAAGCCAGAAGGCCGACGGATCCTCTCTCCAGCGTGCAAAAGCTTGCTGCTGTGTAGTCATGATTCAGGATTGGTATGAGGGCCATTCATTTCACGCAAGCCGCGAAATCCGAGCTTTACTAGTATTGCGCCGCTGATCAGTAGTAGCGCGGGCGCCGCCATCAATGAATATCGAACAAGCTCAGGGGAGCCAAATACCTGATCAGTAAATAATGCAACAATCAACGGTCCGCCGGCTTGTCCGACGATATTGGCGATCAAAAGATAAACTGCAACCAGTAGCCCACGCATGCGGGCGGGACAGATCACTGGAATCAGTGCTGGCCCCGCACCGAATGCCATCGTGCCGAAGAACACCGTAGGTGCAAGTAGCGCGATAGCGAGACGTCCATCATCCACGGCAGCGAAAGCAAGCACAAACGGCAGGGTGACGATAGCCGAGAACATGACCGCTCGCAGGTGTCCGTCGCGCAGACCCCGTTCTTGGAGTTGGTCGGCCAAGACGCCGCCAGCTATGACGCCTCCTGTACCGCAGAAGAGGAAAATCAGTCCGTAGGCGTAGCCGATTTCCGGCGCGGTCCATCCCAAATTGCGGATGAAGTGCGCAGGCACCCAAGCGCCTAGACAAAACTGAACTGCCGCCAACACAGAGACGCCGCCGAATACCGCGGCGAAGACGCCTGCGTTCTTTGCTACGAATCCAGCAACCTCCTTGAGCGCGGGTTTTTCCGTCACGGGAATAGCGTTAGAAGACTGACGTCTCTCTGGCTCTTTGATGGTAAGAAGAAAAATCAGCGATACGACGATGCCGGGCAGTGCGGCTATGACGAACGCCGCCTCCCAGGGCTGCATTACACCTAGTAGCGGCAGCGAGACAACATCTTGTTTATCGAGTTCAGCGATGACGAAACCACCCGCAAGCAAGGCGATACCCGAGCCGAAAAATGTCGATCCTGTGAATACGCTAATAGGTAGTGAAACGCGCTCCGGCTTGAAGAGATCGGCGAGCATCGAGAATCCGGAAGGCGTTAGGGTGGCTTCGCCTACACCGACAAACATCCGTGCAACGAAGAGTTGCCAGAAGTTACGTGCAAGTCCGCAAGCAGCGGCTGCAACTGTCCAAATCATGATACCGATCGAAATGATCCATCGGCGGTTACCGGTGTCCGCCAATCTTCCAAGAGGCACCGCCGTCACGGCATAGAACAAAGCAAATGCGAGACCCTGAAGCAGGCTGATTTCTGTATCCGTGATTGCGAGATCAACTTTAATATCTTCGACCAATAAATTGATGATCTGTCGATCGACGAACGCGATCATGTTGCATAAACACAGAATCCCAACTACGTACCATCCGTAAGCAGCGCTTGGCCAAGGTTGACGATCGGTACTTGTCTCGTTCATCGCGGGATACTCGCATGCCGATCTTGAAGAATCAGAGCCGAGGCCTTCTCTGCAATCATCAGAGTAGCGGCATTGGTATTCGCCGAGACTATTAGTGGCATGATCGAAGCGTCGGCGATACGTAGGCCGGTGATATCACGGACTCTCAGTCGAGGGTCGACGACGGCATCTGCGTCGATCCCCATTCGACAGGTTCCGACAGGGTGGTATCCCAGAAAACTCGTGCGCCGAATATGTTCGCGCCATGCATCGTCCTCGAGAGTCTGGGGACCAGGCAGATACTCGCCACGCATGAACGGCGCGAAAGCCTCTGCTTGTAGTAGCCGTCGGGCGATTTTGCAGCCGGCGATTTGCCGATTCAGGTCTTCTTCGTCTGCGAGTAGTTGATGGGAGATTCGAATCGGAGAGGCAGGATTGGCGTCGCGGAGCGTTAGATTTCCACGGGCGCGGGGTCGGCAAGTGTTGACCACAATCGAGACGGCAGCTCCAGCATAGGGGAGTATGCCGCGCTCATCGAATGAGAAAGCAAACGGTCCGAACAGCATTTGCAGATCTGGACGCGGCTCGTCCGGGGAGGAGCGTACGAAGGCTACGGCGTGGGGATAAGGGCTCGAGGCCGGCCCACGTCCGGTGAAGGCCCAGTAAATTGCATTACGCAACATTCGCAGTGGTGTTGCATCCATGTTGTAGGTACGCATATTCACATGCGCACAAACGAGCGAGTTCGGGTGTTCTTGTAGATTCGCGCCGACGGAAGGTCGGTGTAGACGGGCAGAGATACCGAGTGAAGTGAGCGCGGAAAGATCGCCGATACCCGAGTGCATAAGGATTTTCGGCGAACCGAGGGCGCCGGCTGACAAAATCACCTCGCCACCGGGATTGAGCATGAATGTTCGCGCTTTTGCCTTGACCCCTATGCAGCGGAATTCACCCTCTGCGAAAAGTAGTTGCTCGACATCGACACCCGTCAGGACAGTCAGGTTACGACGACTGCGTGCGGGAGCCAGAAAAGCCCGCGCACTGCTGCATCGCCAACCGTTAACCTGCGTCACCTGTGGCGGCGAGGCGCCCTCTTGTGTCGCGCCGTTGTAGTCATGATTGAGCGGTAAGCCTTGCTCGTCAGCTGCTTGCAGAAAGACATCACCCAACGGATGGGTCGTGCGCAAACGTGAGACGCTCATCGGGCCATCGTGCCCACGCAATCCATCTGACTTGATCGCTGAGTTTTCGATGCTTCTGAAAGCCGGCAGCACTTCATCGAAGCTCCAGCCGGCATTACCCAGAGCGGCCCAACCGTCGAAGTCCTCGCGTGCTCCGCGAACGAACAGCATGCCGTTGATCGAGCTTGACCCGCCGAGCACACGACCTGCTGGCCAAAGATCGATTTTTCCATTTCGCGATTCGTCAGGATCGGCGAGTAGGCACCAGTCGTAGCGGGGATTGCCCACCGCCTTGATAAGCGCGGCGGGTACGTGAAGATAGGGGGAGCGATCCGCAGGACCGGACTCGAGCAACAAGACGCGAATGGAGGGGTCGGCTGAGAGGCGATTAGCGAGAACACACCCTGCCGAGCCCGCCCCGACGATGATGTAATCCCACGCTTCCATCGAAATCCCCCCAATACCCGACCCAGTGTCGCTCTCTGTATCGTAGCCAAGCCAATCATTTCCGGTGCACAATCCATGCATCGACCGCATCGCAGCGGACAACGGCCGGAAACGGGGGTTTATAAGCCGTCATGGAACTGCGTCAACTTCGCCATTTTGTCGCCGTTGTCGACTGCGCTAATCTTTCTCGTGCAGCCGAGCGCGTTGCGATCAGCCAGCCTGCGCTGACGCGTAGTATCAAAAATCTCGAAGATCTTCTTGGCGTCGAACTGCTCGAGCGAAAACCACGCGGTGTAGCGGCGACTGAGGCCGGACTTGCCCTCTATCATCATGCGCAGATCGTGTTGAACGCTTGCCAACGGTTGACGCGCGAAGTTCGCGAGCTTGAGCGCGGCGTCACCGGAACGGTATATGTGGGTGTCGGATCGATGTTTGCCACGCATATCACGTCCAACGTTGCGCAAAATCTTGCGCAGGTGCATCCCCGGCTCGCGATGGTAGTCACTGACGGATTCTTTGAAGAGTTGCTGCGTCGCATGCAGGATGGACGATTGGATCTCATTTTCTCCAATTTTCCGCAGGTGGCGGTATCGGCGGATTTTGTACTGGAGCCGCTAATCAGCGTGCGTTCAGTGGTAACGGCCGGACGTAGTCATCCGCTTGCGCGACGTCGAGCAGTCACTCGTGCGGATTTAGTTCCTCATCGCTGGGTAATCGCTGATCAACCCCACGCCCAAGACAGCCTTGAACGCTATTTCTCCGAAGAGGGATTGCCGGCGCCGCGCGATATTTTTCGTACCAACTCGCTAAATTTGATGATGTCGCTCGTGCATAGTGGAAAATTCCTAAGTCCACTACCGCAACACCTGATTGCCGCCAGATCTGCTGAGAGCGATATCTTGGCACTGCCTGTCGATGCCGCTATCGAGCGACAGGCCGGACTGATCTACCGCGCCGGTGCCGGCTCACGCCCAGCTGTAGAGCATGTCTTGGCCGAGTTCCGCAAGGTGGCGCGGCCGTCACCCTGATCCTTGGGCAGTTTTGGCTGCTGCAAGGCTCTTTGCGAAGACATCGTATTCATTGACGTCGGACTTGCGAGTGCGAGTCCAGCGTGTAGCGAAGCCCCGCGGATAATCCGCGTCGCCATCTCGGCGGCCGTCTTCCGACCAGACGAGCGGACAGAGTGGGCCGTCAGGACGATCCCCGACGATCATTTCGTCGAAACTGATTCCTGCGAGGTTGACGCAATCGGGCCGCGGATCCCATCGGATATCGTCGCCGAATATGCGAACCGATACAGCGATACGCCAAAAATCTTCTGGATTACCGCCCGAGTAATGCAAAGTCCATGGATGCACTATCAATAAATCGCCGGGCTCCATCTCCCAGCGAAGAAAACGGTATGCCGGATCGTTACGCCAGGGCTCGCAGTCGACATGCGGTACGCGATCATCCGGCTTGATCATTTTCCGAGCGTTTGGTGAAAACAGCCAGTAGCGCACATCCTGCACATGGGTGCCGGCAATGCACTCCAGTGAGTTCTCACGGGTGATTCGCGTTAGGGGCATCCACAGCGAGGGGACCATCTTGCCACTGACCGGCCAGCCCATACGATCCGTATGCCAGATAGTCCGTTCGGCCGAACGCGGCGGCTTTGCGAAGATTTCATCAAAGAAAAATCGCGCTTCGCGTGATCCCATGACCCGGCAGGCCGCTTCAGCGAGAGGGCCCTCGAAGGCAAGTTTACGAAATTCGGGAATCGTTCTCGCCATGTACCGACCGGGATACGATGGCAGCAACCCAAAATCCTCCTTATCCGCTGCGAGTCGCATGGCGACTGGCAGTAACTCATCAATCCATTCCGAGTTACAGACGCCTCGCAGTACGACGCAACCGTCACGTTCGTAGGTGGCGATGTCTTCTGCGGTAATCGGATTTTGCGGGCTACGGTTGAGCGCCATGTAGATGATCCTGTGCGATGCTGAACGTCGACATTCAACCAAATTCATCGGACTCAGCAACAATCGAATTTTCGCTGACTGCCATACAGGCCACGCATGGTTGGAGCGGTACAAAGCATTGGTTCGACGCCCGTTCAATCGTAAAGAATCCTTGGAATGAAGAACGGTATTTCTATCGTCACGGGCGGTCGTCGGGTGTCGATTGGCCATGCAGAACTTCATGTTGAAGAGCATGGTGATGGGCCGCCTTTGTTGCTGGTTGCCGGGCTCGGCGGTAGTGGGCGTTTCTGGCACGCGCAGATCGCAGATTTCTCACGCGAGTTTCGAGTCATCCTTCATGATCATCGCGGGGTCGGCCGCTCTGGCCCTGGCCCCCTGATCTCTAATGCCGGCGAGATGGCCGACGATCTGTTGCGACTCATGGACGTCTTGCAACTCGAGCGGGTACACCTCGTGGGGCACTCCACTGGTGGCGCCATTGGGCAGCATATCGCACTGCGCGCGCCGGAGAGGCTGGCATCGCTAGTGCTGAGTGCGAGTTGGGCAGGTCCGACGCCACTATTCCTACAAACTTTTCACACCAGGCGCGACATCCTCATCAATTCGGGGCCGCTGAACTATCTGATGGTGGGTACGCTGTTGGCGACGCCGACCTGGTATCTGCACGATCGTTTCACGGACACCCGATCTTTTTTCGAGACGCGGATGGCAGAGTTCCCCGGTCTCGAAATCGAACTGGGTAGGCTGAATGCCGTGATGTCGCACGATCTGCGTCACCGCCTGAACGAGATACGAGTTCCGACCTTCGTCATCGGTGCGCGGGACGATCAACTAACGCCGTCGACGATGTCGCAGGAGCTTGCGCAGCTAATCGCCGAAGCGCGTATCCATCTGCTGCGCGAGGGAGGGCATTTCTGCCCACAGACCGTGACCGCGGAATACAACGCGGCAGTGCTGGATTTTCTTCGCGAACAGCGCGCGAGCGACGAGGGGAAAGACGCATGGCGATCCACACCACAGGCAGGTCGTGCTCGATGATCAGTGGTCCCGAAGAAGGCCACTCCCTTTGGCAGCCGATGCCGTCGCGCGGCTATGTCACTATCAAGTTTTCCCCTCAGAACACTCCATACGAAGATTTTTCCGCTGGCATTCAATTATTGCCGCCCGGTTGCCATGTTCGCGAGCACGGCCATTTGCAGAACCACGAGCTCGTATTCGTACACGAGGGTTTCGGCACAGTTACCATAGACGACGTCACGAGTCCCCTCGAACCTGGCTCGACAGTATTATTCTGTCGCAACTCCCGTCATCGCATCGACAACACGGGTCAAGGTGATATGAAGCTGTTTTGGGTTTTCATGCCGCCAGGGCTAGAGGATTGGTTCAATGCGATCGGAAGACCACGGCGAGCGGGTGAATCCATGCCCGGCCCGTTCGAGCGTCCAGCTGATGTGACCTCTATTCTCGAGCGTATGCGGTTCATGCCGCCTCGGGCCTGAACTTGCGGTTGCTCGTTCGCTCCGATATCGAAAGACTGCTGCGCTATCGGCAGTGCATCGATGAAATGCGTGCAGCGATGATCACCACATCGCAACGCGATTGTCTGCTGCCCCTGCGACAGTTTATGCCGATACCGAGGCGCAGCGGGAAACTCGGTTTGATGCCGGGTTATCTCGGCGGCGATGACGATTGCTTCGGAGTCAAGATCGTCTCGAAATTCGAACGGCCTACGGATGATCCACACGGCTCACATGTCGGCGCGGTAATGCTGTTTTCCGCTGATACGGGATTACCGCTGGCGCTGCTCGAGGGCGGTGCACTGACTGCAATCCGTACCGCATCGATGACCGCCGCGGCTACCGATGCGCTAGCCAATGTCGGCGCGCGTCATCTACTGGTCATTGGCGCGGGTGAAGAGGCCTGGCATCACGCCCGTGCGTTGTTATGTGTCAGACCATTTAAAACCGTCTCGATATGGGCGCGTAATACCGATCGCGCAGCGCGACTGGTTGATCGTCTCGCCGTGGCGCCGCTGCCGCAAGGAGCGTTGCATACGCCGTCTTGGCGTGTAGCTCATGATCTTGAGGGTAGCTTTTCGGCTGCCGAAGTGATCTGTACGGTTACCTCGGCGAAAGAGCCATTCATAAGCGGAGAGTGGTGCCGACCCGGGCAGCACATCAATCTGGTCGGCTCGGCTATTCCAACCACCGCCGAGGTCGACGATCTAGTGGTTTGTCGCAGCCGGTTTTTTGTCGATTACCGCGAGGCCGCATTCGCTGCCGCTGGCGAGCTGAAGGGCGCCATATCGAGGGGTATGGTGACCGAGACGCACGTGTGCGGTGAGATTGGTGAGGTGTTCGCCGGATCTATCGCTGGACGTCTCCATGCCGATGACATCACTGCCTATAAGTCTCTGGGTGTAACCACCCAAGATCTTGCTGCCGCTATGCGAATCTGGCGCGAAGCCGAGCGCGAAGACCTCGGTAGCAACATCGAATTGATGCTTTAAATTCAACTCAGACAACACGCTGATCAATCACAGAGGGTGCCAATATGACGACACAAAAGAAGACCGGGACATCACGTCATCGCCGCCAGTTTCTCGCAACAGCCGGTGCCATGGCGCTCGCACCAGCGGCCATGACCGCGGTTTCTCCTGCATCGTCGCGCCCGCGTCTGTCGAATGATGCGCTTCGCGCCTTGTTCAAAGATCCGATCTGGAATCGCGAGACTACTGCTCGCTTGGAAGCAGATATCGCGCCGGGCAAGTTTGTCAATGGCTACGTTACCGGTACCGTGTGTGGCGTGCGCGATGGTGAGGCAGTTCGCCCTCTTTTCGGTTTTGAAGTTTTCTCTGCGCTCCGTGTCCTTAAGCAAGCGGACGGCTCATACCAAAGAATGTGCCGAGAGTTGGTCTTCTATCGCGACTTGAAGACAGGCGAAATGATGGATACCTGGGTGAACCCCTACACCAATGAAGAAGTGCGCGTCGTTGACATCGCAAACGATCCGTTCAACTACGTGATTTCGGAGTACTACCCCGATCCGCCGAACTACGGTGGGCTGAATACCGTCAAGCCGCCGCGTCGTCCGTTCCTGCGCGATTGGGCCTTACTGCGCGACGACATGGTGATACTGCAGAGCGATATCCATTTGTATTATCGAAACGCGCTCGATCCGGCGGTCTGGCCGCGCGAGTCGGCGGGCGTAATGAATCGTGTATCGGAACTCTTCCGTTACCAGATTCGCCGCGAGGACATTGAAAATCCTGAACTCACGCATCTGCCGCATACCGGAGTTTGGAATCGCGTCACGCCTTGGTTGCCATGGATGCTCATGGGGCCCGCGCCAGGGCATATTCTCTACTCTGGTACGTTTTCTTCGGTGTCCGGAGTGGATGCAATACCACCAGCAGTAGCCAAGCGCGTGCTCGAAAGATATCCGCACTACCAAATTGCACCAGAAAAATGGGTCGATCCGAGCTTGTCGAGCCTCGAAAATTATGCAAGGACGCAAAAACCTGCACCGGTCAAAAAATAACTAGCGAATCATCGTTGCGCTATATGCCAGGATCAAAATGCATTACGACTACATACCAATCAACTTAAGACCGCCATTGCGGTGGCCTGACGAGAAGCGCGTAGCGCTGATCATCACGCTCAATCTCGAAACCTGGGATTTAGTCAAAGATACCGATAAGCCCTACTATGCTGGCGGGCCCGCCATCCTTCCTGATGTTCTACCGGGCGACACACCGGATTTCCCGAATTTTACTTGGCGCGAGTATGGTCAGCGGGTCGGCGCCTTCCGCTTGTTTGACATGTTCGATGAGGAGGGGGTAAAGCCGTCCTGCACCATCAACGCTGTGACAGCACTGCGCCGACGCCCTATGTTAGATGCGGCCCTCAGTCGCGGCTGCGAGATTCTCGCGCACAATTACGAGCAGGGCGAGCTACTGACGGATTTTGCCAAGCAGCCGGAGCGTGAACGAGATGTCATCTCGCGTTCACTTGCCGTGTACGAGCAAGCGATAGGTCGTAAAGCGCGTGGCTGGCTATCCTCATCGTTGCGTGGGACGCTCAACACAGCCGAAATTCTCGCCGAGCATGGTCTGCTGTTTTATTGCGATCTCATGAATGACGATCAACCGTACCTGATCAACACCCCGCACGGATCCATTGTGTCAACGCCGTATACCAATGAGATCAACGACTTCACACTACTCACGCGCCGTAATCACACCACTGATGAGTTTCGAGACATCCTCATTGAGGAATTGAACGAGCTGTATCGAGAGGGCGAAAAGACTGGACGGATCATGAACGTCGGTTTGCATCCGCACGTGAGTGGGCGTGCTTATCGAATTCGCGCGTTGCGCGAGTTCATTCGATACGCGAAAACGTTGCCGGGTGTGTGGTGGACTACTCGTGAGGACGTGGCGAGCTGGTACTTACAGCAACAGTCGACCGTGGGGTAGTGATCATGAATATGACGCATAACCTTGAACTTGGGCTCTGGAAGCCTGTGACGTTAGGCGCGCAACAATTCCTAGAAAAACGCGATCATCGCATGTTGATTGGCGGGGAATGGGTCGACGCTCATTCGGGCGCACGCCTCGAGTCATGCAATCCTGCGACCGGAGAAGTACACGCTTCCATTCCGGCGGGGGACACGTCGGATGTGAATGCAGCTGTCGCGGCAGCGCGCGAAGCTTTCGAACGCGGGGCGTGGCGCGCGCTACTGCCCGCCGAACGGGCTCGCCTCCTGTGGAGGGTCGCTGATCTGATCGAAGCGCATCTTGATGAGCTTGCGGAGCTCGAGAGTCTCGACCAGGGCAAACCGTTATGGGTTGCGAAATACGCCGAGATCCCGGGAGCCATTGAGCAATTTCGATATTTCGCCGGAGTGGCAACGCGACTGGAGGGTAGCACCATCAGTCCCTCGATTAACTATCAGCCTCCCGGAAAGAAACTCTTTGCTTACACACGCAAAGAGCCCATTGGCGTTGTCGCTGCGATCGTGCCGTGGAACTCTCCCTTGGTGCTCACCGCCATGAAAATTGCCCCGGCACTCGCTGCGGGGTGCACGATGGTTTTGAAGCCGGCCGAGGACACGTCGCTTACCGCTTTGCGCTTGGCCGAGCTCATGCTCGAAGCAGGGGTTCCAGCAGGCGTGCTGAACGTCGTGACCGGATTGGGTGAATCCGCAGGCGCCGCGCTGGCGATGCATCGAGGTGTCGACAAGGTAGCCTTCACGGGATCGACCGAAGTCGGCAAGCTCATTCTCGGTGCAGCGCGTGACAACCTCAAGAAAGTCACTCTCGAACTTGGTGGCAAGTCGCCGGTGATTGTGATGGCAGACGCTGATCTAACGCTTACGGTGCCTGGTGCGGCGAATGCGATTTTTTTCAATTCTGGTCAAGTGTGCGTAGCGGGCTCTCGACTTTATATCCAGAGAAAAATATTTGACCAAGTGGTTGATGGCGTCGCGGCAGCCGCAACAAATCTCAAGCTAGGCCACGGGCTCGACCCTGCGACACAAATGGGACCTTTGGTCAGTCGGAAGCAAGCGGAGCGCGTTTCGGATTACATCCGCTCAGGAGCAGTGCAGGGCGCTGAAGTTCGCTGTGGAGGTACCGAGTGCTTCGGACCTGCAGGTACGTTCGTCGCGCCGACGGTGCTGACCGGGGCGCGAGCTGATATGAAAGTGGTACGTGAAGAAATCTTTGGTCCGGTAGTGGTCGCAACGGCGTTCGACGAAGTCGAAGAAGCGGTAGCCATGGCGAACGATAGTGAATATGGATTGGCAGCGAGCATCTGGACCGAAAGCTTGTCGACGGCACATCGGCTCGCTGCAGATATTCGTGCCGGAACGGTATGGATCAATAGTCACTCTATGTACGATGCCACCCTACCAATCGGCGGCGTGAAGCAGTCGGGTTGGGGCAGGGATAGTGGACACCAAGCCGTTGAGAACTATTTGGAAACTAAAACGGTCTGCGCTGTTATCTAATGGCGATGTTGTAAGCCTTGTCGCTTCAATCCGATAGACGGTCGCGATAAGTCTCGCGAAGAAACAGCGACCCGATCAGTACAGTCGCGAGAGCGACGATGATGGGATACCAAAGACCAGCGTAGATATCTCCTGTCGCCGCGACGATGGCAAACGAAGTCACAGGTAAAAAGCCCCCAAACCAGCCGTTACCAAGATGATAGGGGAGCGACATCGAGGTGTAGCGGATACGCGTTGGAAAGAGTTCAACTAGCCACGCAGCGATCGGTCCGTAAACCATAGTGACGAGCAGGACTAACCAGGCGCAAAGTAGAATAACCATCGGGTAGTTGACCTGCGACATGTCGGCTCGTGCTGGGTAGCCTGCGGTATCGAGCGCGCTGCGTAGCGCAGCGTTGAATGTGCCAGCCGATGCTTTGAACTCCGTTTCAGAGAGCTCCTCACCGGCAAAGCTTGCGACGATTCTGCGATTGTTACCGTCGCCAATTTCCACCCGCGCGTTGATCCCAGCAGCAGCTGCTTCATTACTATATGGGACGCCCGCTCGAGCAAGCGCCGTCTTGGCGATATCGCATGAGGTCCTGAAGGTGCTCTTGCCGACGGGGTCGAATTGCAGACTACAATCTTTTGGGTCTGCGACGACTCGAACTGGAGAATCGGAAACCGCGCGCTCGAGTGCTGGATTGGCGAAATGGGTAATCGCCTTGAAAGTAGGGAAATAGGTTAATGCAGCGAGCAGGCAACCGCCGAGTACCAGTGTCTTTCTGCCGATGCGATCAGACCACGCCCCAAAGACGATGAAAAACGGTGTGCCAATCAACAACGCAGTAGCGATGATGAGATTGGCCGCCGTCGAATCGACCTGTAAGGTTTTTTCAAGAAAGAACAATGCGTAGAACTGTCCGCCGTACCAGACAACGGCCTGGCCTGCGGTAGCGCCAAATAGTGCTAGAACTACGATCCGCAGATTTGATCTATTTGCGAACGCTTCTTTGAGCGGTTGCTTGGCGAGTTTGCCCTCTGCACGGATCTGGACAAAGGCTGGCGACTCTTCCAGCTGCAAGCGGATATATACCGAAATGCCCAGCAGCACAATTGACAGGAGGAAGGGCACGCGCCAACCCCATTCCTCGAATTGCGGACCAAAAAGAAAACGACAACCGAGGATTACTAGAAGCGAAAGAAACAGACCGAGTGTTGCCGTCGTTTGAATCCAACTCGTGTAAAGACCTCGGCGTCCATCGGGCGCATGCTCGGCGACATAAGTCGCAGCGCCACCGTACTCGCCTCCGAGAGCGAGTCCTTGTAGCAAGCGCAATACGATCAGCAAGATCGGTGCTGCGACCCCAATAGACTCGTAGGAAGGCAACAAACCAACGCCAGCGGTGGCGACGCCCATGAGGACGATGGTGACGAGGAAGGTGTGTTTGCGACCGACAAGATCGCCTAATCGTCCGAAGACGATGGCGCCGAACGGACGCACAAAGAAGCCGGCTGCAAATGCGAGCAGTGCGAATATGAACCCGGTGGTCTCGTTGACGCCGGAAAAGAACTGCCGCGAGATGATCGCGGATAAAGCTCCGTAAAGGTAGAAGTCATACCATTCGAAGATGGTTCCTAAGGAAGAGGCGAAAATTACCCGCCGGTGAGCGGGGTCGACGCCTGTTTTGGATGACATATCCTGGATGGCCATGGCGCGATGCTACCCCGATCACACTCGCTTGCCAGCCCAGCGTTGAATCGCTGGTCGGATTCGCAAAAAGCCTCGATACGCCAGCTCCATCAACGCAGTGACGCCGGGCAAGCGTCCGACTCGTGCTAGCCAACGCCAATATGGCAAGCGCTCCCAAAGAGCGATGAACGCGCGCGCTCCACTTTCGATACGGCCATCGGCATGTCTGACGTGGAACCGGGCGAGCGCTCGTTCTCGGGTCAGCTCTGCTGGTAACCGCGACGAGGATTGGCTGACGTCGCAGAACTCGACCGGCTGCGCGGGCGCGAGATTGCGATAAACACCGATCTCGCGGCGACAAACGGGACAGGCGCCGTCGTAGAAAATGGCAAGAGAGTCGGGGCCTGCAGGGTTGGCGTTGCTCATGCTTGGATTTTGACAGAAAGACGACGATCAATTCTCAATATGCGCTGACCCGCCTAAGATACGAGGATATGGAAGGTTCTGCCGTAACCAATCTTTTGTTGCCGCTTGCGCTCGGTATCGTCATGTTGGGTCTCGGGCTGTCACTGACGACGGACGATTTCAAGCGGATTGCCCGCTACCCGAGAGCTGTGCTGATCGGTCTTGCGACGCAGACCATCGTTTTGGTTGCGATCGCCTATTCATTGGCGCGATGGTTTGATTTATCGCCGGAGTTATCGGTTGGTTTGATGTTGCTCGCGGCCTCGCCAGGTGGAGCGACGGCGAACATCTATAGTCATTTGGCCAAGGGTGACGTTGCGCTCAATATCACCTTGACTGCGATCAACAGCGCGTTGGCACTCATCACATTGCCACTCATCGTGAATTTCTCTTTGGCGCATTTCATGGGTCAAGAGCAGTACGTACCGCCGCCAACGCGTAAAGTTGTCGAAGTCGCGGCGATCATCGTGCTGCCGGTGCTGATCGGCATGGCGTTACGGGCCAGTCGTCCGCTCTGGGCGGCGCGATTGGAGAAGCCGATTAGGATCTTTGCTGTGTTGGTGCTCCTTGCCGTGATTCTCGCGGCGATCGGAGCCGAGTGGGATCGACTGCCCGGCTTCATTGCGGCTGTCGGTGGCGCCTGCCTCGCGTTCAACCTGCTCAGCATCGGGATTGGTTACGGTCTGCCGCGGCTACTCAAGCTCGATCGTCGTCAATCCATCGCGATCTCGATGGAGATCGGCATACATAACGGTACGCTCGCGATCTTCATCGCACTCAACGTATTGCAGAACGCCCAGATGTCGATCCCTGCTGCGGTTTACAGCATCATCATGTTTTTGACGGCAGGCGTATTCGCCTACGGGCTGACCAGGGTTGGCGATCGCTAGTCGCTGGACTCTCAGGGTGGAAATCGCACCTGGGGCGGACACCGCAAGCTGCGATCCAGTCGAACCGTCCGCTCTTTGCCGAAGACGTCATACACGCAGATTTTCATCTTGGCATCTGCCGGGCGCTCACCCTTGAGGTGTCCGACCACCTCTTTAGCGCGGAGCTTTTTTCGCTCCTCGGCGCTCATCTGCGCGAAAACGGGGTTCGACCCAACGACGAACGGGGAACTGAAAAAGACTCCGAGCAGAATCATCTTCATCGCGAGCAGCCTCCAGTCAGGCAGGGCAATGCTCGTTACGCTACCTCGCTGCGGATGGCGGTCAATGCGGTGCAGCCCGTAGCGATCAAAGAATCAAGCACCAGGACATGTTCTTCGGCAGTCGGGCACTCGGCGATCACCTCGCCTCGTGTATTGCATGCCCGCGATCGACGGAGTCCGTCGCTCAGGCAACCCGGCGGCTGCCATGGTGCAGCTGCCTGTACGTGGATCGATACGCTTGGCCCGCTCTGACTCGCCTGCGGCGCGACACAACCTAGCCCTGACCCCATCGTGATCAGAATATCGATCGCCGAGTTCGTGCACTCGGTAATAACTTCGGCACGTGCATCAATCGGAACGAGCGCGATACGTCGCCCTTCGAGTGTGATGATGGGCAGCGAGTCACTCGGATTATTACTAGGATCAATCAGCGGCAACGGCGCGTGTCGTGCTGGCATAGGCCAGTCTTTCCGCGCGCCGCCAGGCGAGAGCAGCAATATGGAGTCTCGCTCTCGTAATACTGCGCCAAGACTGATCCAACAGTGGTGACGTCGCGCGGCACTTGTCAGTCTTTCGAGTTGGTCTTCGCTAAGCGAGACATCGGCAGCGGCTAGCCAGTTTGCCGCATGTCCAGTCAGAGGGGCGTCATCCAACGCCAGCCAATCATGAGGCTTCGCATGATGTTCGATGATCTGCAAGATTCGCGTTAAGTTTCTGTCGAGATCGCCTTTTATATGGGCGGGGTCGATCGGCAATGCTGTCGATTGAACAAGCGCAAAGCGGTGAATCGACTCGACAGCCGCCAATGCCGGCACGCCGCCGCCGATCGCGACAACGCTTGTCGTCAGCGCAGCGCCGACGAATTGACGACGGCTCCAGTGACCTAGACTCATTTTTGCGGCGCTTGGATCAGACCGCTCTTGACGAGGTTGCGATAAGCCTCGTTTTGCACCTCGATGATGCGGTCTTTTGAGTCCATCGGCGCATCGGCGAATCGATTCGCTGGATAGAGCGTAGTCGCGTTGTAGAGCGGACGATAGATATCAAGTCGTTGACGCAGCAATCGGTTACCCGATCCGGGTATCGAGCGCATGCGCCGTAGCGCCTCGACGTCGATCCAAGATGAGCAGACGGTCGATTCGCCAGGACCGCCTGAGTCAGAAAGAATCCGGCCATCCCAGTCAAATATCTTTGAATGACCCGCAGTAGTTCCCGTCGGCAAGATGCCGCCAATTTGCCCACATTGATTCGCAGAAATCAGATACATCATGTTCTCTGATGCGCGCACTTTCTTCGCCGACTCCCAGCTCCACATGTCGGAGGCGCCATGATCCGAGGTTGGATGCAACAGTACCTCGGCGCCGCGCAACATGAACATGCGCGCGGCCTCTGGGTACATGATTTCACCGCAGGGCATCATTGCGATATTGCCAAGATCGGTCTTGGCAACGGGGAAGGTGCCCTCGATACCGTAGCGTTCGAGGTAGCGATCCATGAAATCGTGAGGAGAGCCGGTCTGCACGGTGTTGATGCGACGATATTTCAATACCACATCGCCCGAAGGCGAGATGAGAAACGAGGTGTTGAAGTATCGCCCGGGCCATTCCGGATCGCGCTCATAGGCATTGGCGCCAATCCATACTTTGGCCGCCTGCGCCTCGCGCTGTAGTCGCTCCGTCACCGGACCAGGAATTTCGATACAAGCCTTGTCGATCCATTCTTTGGCAGACTCGCTGAGCGGAAAGCCGGTTAGACAGAACTCCGGGAAAAGAAGCAGGTGTCGTCCACCATCACGTGCGGTGCCTCTGATCAGCGTCGACCAACGGTCGAGTGATCGATTAATGATGACTAAGGCTTCTTCGCGATTTCGAGCCGAGTTGACGAGGTTGCAGTACACCTGCATGCAGGTCGCGCGCCAGGGTTGAATCATTGGGTATCTCGCCTAGGGAATGTGGTTAGTAACTCCGATCAAAGCAGAGTTGCTTGCCATCTCCAACCCGTTGCGGGATCTTTTTGTATCCGGATCCATTTCCGCAGGTAGTATCGCGCTATGACCGAGCGCCGTATTTGGGATATCTCGCAAACCCTGCGCACTGGCCTACCCGTGTGGCCCGGCGATGTGCCGTTCACATGCGATGTCACCGCGGCGGTGGCAGACGGTTCTAGTGTCAATCTCCATCGACTGACATTGTCGACGCAGTCGGGCACTCATGCGGAGTGCTCGCGGCATGTCAGAGATGATGCAGTCGATTTGGCGGCGTTAGATCTCGGCGCTTTCATGGGCGCTTGCGAGTTGCGCGATGTTAGCGGTAAACAACACGTCAACTCCGAGGGGGTAATCTCGGCGTCGGCGGTACTCGATCGTTTGCCATCGCGACTGGAGCGATTGGTGCTGCGCACTTTCGCTAACCCTGAGTGGAATGTGTGGCCTGCTGGATTTCGCGCGCTTGAGCCAGAGTTGATAGAGGCTATTGCAGCGCGCGGCTGCCGCTTGATTGCTACCGACGCCCCATCAATCGATCCCGAGACATGCAAGCTGCTTCGCTCCCATCACGCCTGTCATCGTGCTGGCATGGCTATTCTCGAGGGGGTCGTTCTGGATGGCATTCCGGAAGGGCGGTATGAACTGATCGCTCTGCCGTTGCCGATACTCGGTATTGAAGCAACACCCGTGCGCGCGGTGCTGCGCGAGTGGCAGTGATGTTGCCGCTTAGTCGAGCCGACTGCATCGAGAGGGATAGGCTCGATCCGTTATCGGCGCAACGTGCCTTGTTCCGACTTCCCGCGGGAGTAATTTATCTCGATGGCAATTCACTCGGAGCTTTGACGATTGCCGCCGAGCGTCGTGTGGCGCAAGTGATGCATGAGCAATGGGGTGTGGATCTCATTTGTAGTTGGAGTGATAACGGCTGGCTCGATTACCCCGCACGATTAGGCGATCGAATCGCACCCTTGCTAGGCGCCTCGAGCGGCGAAGTCCTGGTGTGCGATTCAACCTCGGTAGATCTTTTCAAGCTCGCCGCGGCAGTCGCTTTGCAGCGTGGTACTCGGCGCAAGCTCGTCACGGAGCTTGGCAACTTTCCCACCGATCTGTACATTTTGCGAGGACTCGCACAGCTCGTTCCCGAGCTTGAAGTCGTCGCGGTTCCACGCGAGCAGTTGTCGGCGGCGATCGACGAAGAAACGCTACTCGTCGTGCTTACCCATGTGCATTACCGAACCGCCGAGATGTATGACCTTGCGGCGATGACTGCGCATGTGCACTCGGTCGGTGCCCGCATCATTTGGGATCTTTCTCATTCAACTGGCGCTTTGTCAGTCGATTTGAGTACAGCTAAAGCAGACTTCGCCGTAGGCTGTACCTACAAATATTTGAATGGGGGTCCGGGCGCGCCGGGGTTCCTGTACGTAAGAAGGGATTTACAGGCTGCGCTGCAGCCGGTGTTGAGTGGTTGGCTAGGTGACGCACGCCCGTTCGAGTTCTTGGATGACTACTCACCGGCACCGGGTATCGATCGGCATCGCTGCGGAACTCCACCGGTACTGGCTTACGCGGCGTTGGATGGCGCGCTTGATGCGTTCGATGGTGTTGATCTCGAGAGCTTGCGGCGTAAGTCGGTTGAGCTTGCCGACCTATTCATAAAACTGGTCGAGGCGTTGCCGCAAGGCGACTCACTGCGACTCGTATCGCCGCGCGACGCCACATGTCGCGGTAGTCATCTGTCTTTCGCCCATGCTGATGCCGGCGACTTGATGCAACGGCTTATCAAGCGCGGAGTGATAGGCGATTTCCGTGCGCCGGATCTATTGCGCTTTGGGCTGACGCCGCTCTATTTGCGCTTTGTCGACATCTGGGATGCGGTGCAGATTCTTGGCGAGGAACTCGGTTAAAGCTGCCAAAGAATCAATAGCAAGGCGAGTATGACCAGTACCGCCCAGCCGATGGCATCGATGTAGCGCCGAATCTGCGCTTCGATTGGCGCGCCACCAAAGCGGATCAGTGCGGCGACCAAGAAGAATCGCGCTCCGCGACCAATGACAGAACCGAGAATGAACGGCAACAGCCCCATCGAGGCCGCGCCTGCAGCCACGGTAAATACCTTGTACGGAATCGGCGTGAAACCGGCAGCAAAAATGGCCCAGAACCCGTAATCGGCGAACCATTTCTGAGCTGTTTCGAAGTGTCCGATATAGCCGACCTTTTGCAGCCACGGCATGACAGCGTCGATCGCGACTTGCCCGATCACGTAGCCGAACAATCCCCCCAACACCGAGGTGACGGTCGTCAGTGCGGCCAGATAGATCCAGCGTTTCGGCTGCGCTAGCGTCATCGGCGCGAGCAGCACGTCAGGTGGAATCGGAAAGAAGGACGACTCCGTAAAACTGACCACTCCGAGATAACGCGTCGCGTGGGGATGGACGCTCCAGCCTAAAACCAGGTCATATAACTTGCTGAAAATTTTCATTAGCGCGATTGTATCGGCAATAGAACGCACGGGGGCGAGTCATGAAGAAGCGGCGAATCGGCAAACCGGATGGCAGTACCACCCTGGTGGAGGAGTTGAGCCGTCGAGGGTTTTTACAAGGCGGTGCCGTAGGGGCGTTAGGGCTGGCCTTGCGTGGCGCCCCAGCTGCGCATGCTGCGGTTGGTAAAGGTCCGGATCAAATCTCCGTTCGACAAGATGGGCGCTATGCGACGGTTCCGCTCGCGAAGGACAACATCCGACTCGGTGTGATGCAGACCCGGGTTCGCCCGGTCGACCCGGCGAACCCCGAGAAGGGTCGGCGCGAGAATCTCGATCACATGTTGAAGTTGATAACGAACGCGCAGGAGTGGAACCCCCCTTCGGATATTCTGCTGTTCCACGAATTCCCGATCACAGGCTTCAGTTACGACTGGACCCGAAAAGATATTCTGCGACTCTCGATTGATCTGCCGGGGCCCGAGACGGAAGAGCTCGGCAAGGCAGCCAAGAAATACAACTGCTATATCGTCTTCGGATCGTATGCCCGTGAGAAGGACTGGCCGGGACATGTGCTTTCGATCACCACCATCATTGGACCTGATGGTCAGATCGTCGACAAGCACTGGAAGGTGCGAAACATCATGGGAGTCTTCCGAATCGGTCAGTCGCCAATCGAGTTGATGACGAGCACGATTTACAACTGTCTGGATCGCTACATCGAAATGTATGGCGCCGATGCAGTCATTCCAGTCACCCGCACGCCACTGGGCAACATTTGTACCGGCGCAATGCAACGAGAGCCGGAGTTATTCCGCGCGATGGCGTTGAAGGGCGGCGAGTTGTTTCTTCGGACGGCGACCGGGAGCTTTATCCCGGGAGATATGCAAATGAACTCGGTATATCACCGGGTCTACACCGCGGTCTGCAACAACGCGGTATCGCCCGGAAATCAATTCTTCGAAGAACCGGGTGGCGCGGGTGGCAGTGCTATTTACGATCCGAACGGTACGGCGATTGCCATGGCGAGAAACGAGTTCGAGCAATTGGTTGCCGCAAATATTCCGATCAAGTCTTTCAGGGCGAGTCATAAGTTGCCAGACTTTGCGTGGGACTTGTATGCGCCAGTGTATTCGCAATACGTCCGCAAATACCCACCAAACAAATTCGCTAATAAGTTACCTGCAGATTTGCGCGAGGCGGGCGAGTGGTTGAACGATCCCAAGAACGTCAACTGGTAAGACGATCTATGCGTATTCCCATCATCTCGCTACTGCTCAGTGTTTGCGCATTTGTGCCCGGCTCACTCGCAGCGGAGCAATCAGCGTTACAAGATCTGACTCAACTATTGATCGGCGACTATTTCTCGGCTGCAGATGGCGGCGTCAAAGAGGGTCGACCTATCTATATGCGGGTTCGAGCTGTCCAATCGCCTATGCCAGACAAAGTTGCTCTCTATGCCGAGATGCGGCATGACGGCGCGGACGGCGAGCTCTATCGGCAACGCGCCTATCTATTCGATATCGCCGCGACCGAACCGATCGTCATGCAGGCGCTTACATTTGACGATCCAGTTTTAGCAGCAAATTTGGTGAATGATCCGGCAGTATGGGTGCGGAGCAATCTGACCACCAAGATCGCCTTGGTCGAGGGCTGTGATACCCGTTGGATTCGTGATGCTGAAGGTTTTCTCGGAACGGTTGATCCGGCCACTTGCATCATCACCGGCAAGCGTGGCGATCAGCGTCGCATCGAGAGTCAGACAAAGATCACGCGGAAATTCGTCGGGCAACTGGAGAGGGGTTACGATGTCGATGGCAAGTTGCTGTTCGGAAATGCCGACGGCGAACTCTATATTTGGCCGCGCGTAAGGTAAAAAATCATGCGTATTCGAACGATCGTACTGTCGGCGCTCGCCGTAACGACCCTCGTCGGGGGCGTATGGTATGCAAGCCTCGATCAGGAGACCCGCGGCTTATTGAAGGCCTTGCCGACCAACGCCGATGTATTGAGTTGGGATCAAGAGCAGCGCCATGCCGCATTTCGCGCGATGGATCGTCTGCCGCTGCTGGCCAAAGCGGCCGTCATAACGCCCTCGCCATCTCCATTGCCTTTGCCAGTGGGTGATGCGCTGGTGATTCCCGGTCTCGATCAATATCTACAACAACAGGGAACGGCAGGTCTCGTCATTGTCCAAGATGGCAAGGTTCGCTTAGAGCGCTACGGACAAGACTTCGACTCAAAGGGACGTTGGACCAGTTTCTCCGTTGCCAAGTCGTTTACATCGACTCTAGTCGGTGCGGCGCTTCAGGACGGATCTATTCGCAGTCTCGAAGATAAGGTCAGCGACTACATTCCGGATCTTCGCGGATCTGCCTACGACGATGTCACCATTCGGCAACTGCTGACGATGAGTTCGGGCGTTCGTTGGAATGAGGACTACGAAGATCCTCAAGCCGATGTCGCCAAGTTCAATAACGAAAAGCCGAAGTCCGGTGTCGACGCCACGGTCAGTTACATGCGCAATTTGCCGCGTGCCCATCCGCCGGGTGACGTGTGGCATTACAACACGGGCGAAACGAACCTGATCGGTGTGCTCGTATCGTCGGCCACGGGAAAGCCGCTCGCTCAGTACTTACAGGAAAAAATTTGGCATCCCGCCGGCATGGAGGCTCAGGCGACGTGGCTCCAGGGGAAGTCGGGGCATGAGATCGCTGGCTGTTGCCTGCAGGCGGCAACGCGTGATTTCGCTCGCTTCGGACTTTTCGTGTTGGCGAATGGTGAAGCTAATGGCACTCAGGTGGTCCCGGCCGATTGGTTTTCTCAGGCGACGCGCAAACAAAAAGATATCGGTGAAGCAGGGCGCGGTTACGGATTTCAGTGGTGGACCTACGATGACGGCGCGGTCGCTGCACAAGGGATTTTTGGTCAGGGGATCTTTATCGACCCCGCACGTCGCTTGGTGATCGCAAGCAACTCCAATTGGTCGCGAGCGACTTTGGGTCCGGAGCCGAAATCGCGCGAAGCGTTCTATGCTCAAGTGCGTGCCCTGCTTGATGTCGAAGCGGAGTCGGCTGCGGGTCCGAAGTCAGTCGAGCCAGCGACGGCATTTTTCGATGGAATCAAGTCACTGTGTGGAAAAACCTTCGAAGGAAAAATCGTCGCCGATCAGCCACCGCCTCCTGCAGACGATCCCTTCGTCGGCAAGCGCCTGCTGATGTATGTCAGAGATTGCTCGGATCGCGAGGTAAAAATTCCGTTCACGGTCGGCGCAGATAGAAGTCGAACCTGGATCGTCACCCGCACTGAGTCTGGTCTTCGCTTGAAGCACGATCATCGACATGAGGACGGAACGCCGGATGATCTTACGATGTACGGTGGTGAAACGCTCTCGAGCGGTACTGAACGACGTCAAAGTTTTCCATCAGACGCTGAGACTGTGGCGCTATTCACCGAGCAAGATCGGCTCGTTTCCGTGCCTAACGTTTGGTCGCTGGAGTTAAACGACTCGCGCAGCTTCGTTTACGAATTGCGACGGCCGTCCGGTCGTTTGTTTCGCGTCGAGTTCGACTTGACGAGACCGGTGACTCAGGCGCCGTAACTGCAGATCTTGTCGATGACGTTTTTCGGTACGGCGACGCCATAAACACGATAGAAAATGCTGTTCAGACGATCAGTTCGCCAGTCGTTGAACTTCGCATTGAAGACCCACTCACCGGCAGTATTCTTGGTGATGCTGTCTTCGAGAATTGGCAGATGGAGATCAACACCCGCTAGGAAGAGGGTCGTATTGAAGCGATCTTTTGAGCGCTTGATCTCGTCATATCGATCTTCCTCGCGGCGGACGCGTTCAAGTACGCCATAAGCGAGTGCGGCACCAATGACGACAATCATCGATGCCAGCACCGGACTTGCTGTGACGGTGTACACCGTTGCCATCAATACAGCGGTGACAGCGGTTATGAGCGTCAACAGCAGGGGCTGTCGTTGCCGCGCTTCTTGCAGACGAGCAATGGCATCTTGCCATTCACCGAACATTTTGCAGTAGGAGTGCGCCAAGTAGTTGAGTTGATCGCTTTGGCGGCGACACTCTGCCACTTTGGCATCCGAGCTGAAGAAGTCGGGTTGCGCAGGTTGATCTGGTTGTTGCGGATCGTCGGTCATGACGGGAGAGTGTACGTCTTAGTGTTTGGGTACCACCAGCGTCTGCGCGCCGTCTCGGGATGTCAGGGTGAGTTGCTCCGGCGCTTCGCCTTGCTCAACCCAGCGCTCCAATACCAGCAGCGGATCAAAAAGATCTGCCACAGGCGCGGGGCGCTCCCAGCAGTGCCCCCAGCCGGGAATCATGAAGAGCCGAGCAGCGGATTCGAGCGTGACGCGACCGCCGGTCGCGGTCGCAGCGGCATCAAAATAGTCTTCGACGGGTTTGGGAACGATCAGCGGGTCGGCCAAGCCATGGTAGATCAGTAGTTTGTTACCGCTGTCGACAAAAGGCTGAAGATGGGTCTCTTTGGCGTCGGCTAAAGCAGGAACGGGTGACCGAGCGATCAGTTCCTGCATCGCCTCGACCGATAGCGCGGACGTCGCATGCGTTTGTTGCACGCTGCGCTCGAGAATTCGCCGATACCCAATCGAGGCGCGGATGCCCCAAGCCGGTTTGTCGACGCTGCCGAATAGCCAGATGTCGCCGTAATGCTCAGAGCCGAATTCGGCGCCCGGATAGATCATTTCACCACTCTTGTTTCTAACACCGGCGTAGAGCGCATTCAGTGCAGTTGCTTGGTCTTGACTGAGACAGTTTGAGCCCTCGCAAGCGTGCTTCGTGAAGTCGATTTGGCAATATCGCGGATCGCTGAGCATTCCATCAACCTTGCCATCTTGCGCATCGCATTGCTCTAACACTATTTTTTTCAATCGATTCTGAATGCTGGCGTCAAGCAAAAGGGTGTCGTCTCGATAGGCATGGTCGATGAGCCAGTTGCCCCATAAGCCTGCTGTGCCACTCAGATCAAAAATGCTCGCGCCTGCGGCGATGCCATCGAACAAGTGAGGATATCTTTGTGCGGCGATTAGCCCGAGACGACCGCCGTTGGAGCATCCTGAAAAGTATTTGTATTCCGGCTCTTTTCCGTAGACCTGTCGTGTCAGATCAAGACCGACATCTACCATGAGCGGCAAAATCCGATGCGCCCAGATCTCAAGTGCTTGAGTATCAGCCGCCCAGTCCGTGTCCCAACTAGCGGCCTTATGCCCACCGTCATGCGCGATCGCCGCATAACCACGCTTTACCGCTTCATTGATCGAGTTGCTGTAGCCAGGCTTATCTGGGAGCAACTCACCGCAGAAGCCGCCACACCCGGCCATCATGAAACGGCCGTTCCACGGGGTGGGCAGGCGCATCACAAACTCGACCTTGTCCTGTTTGTACCCCCGTACTTCGCAATGTGCGGGTAGCGTGCTTTTATCAACCCATCGTGGGCGCTCCACCAGTTTGACATCCATTGGAGCTTCGATATCGGCGCAAACTGCCGCTGCGTGAGTGAGATCGGGATCGGCTTGGGCGCTAACTTGCGTGTGACTCAGCGCGCCGGCTGCGATCATCACTGTCGTAATGTAGAGGCTTCGCATGACTTCCCCTCGAAACGCGAATTGGGATTGTGTAGGGTAGGAGTGTATGACAGAGCGCCCTGCGGCCGAAGAATCACGCCCCTTTGTGGTTCCATGCCGTCGCCTCGATGGCCGTGCTCCACTACGATGGCTCGCGGCAGGCTGGCGAGACGTCCGGCGTGCACCTGCGCTGACGGCGTTTTACGGCGCGGTCATCGTTCTCGTCAGTGTGGCGATCAGCGCTTTAGCATGGCAACTCGGGCGCTTTGCGTTGCTCGCCGCATTGTTGTCAGGCTTCGTCTTCGTTGCGCCTTTGATCGCCGTCGGTCTTTACAGCGTCAGTCGTGCCTTGGAAGAGGGGCGACGTCCGCGGCTCTCGGATAGTTTTCGTCTGATACGCAGCATTCCGGGTCAGGCTGCAGTATTTGCGCTGATCCAAATGGTGGTGCTTTTCACGTGGTCGCGCTCGGGCATGATGGTGAGTGCCTTCATGCCGATAGAGCCTGACAACATTCAATCATTGATCGAGTTTCTAGCTGTGGGCTCTGCCTTTGGCACCATTTTCGCTGCCCTGACGTTCGCCACGGCGGTGTTCAGCTTGCCCATGATTGCCGATCGTGATGTCGATATGGTCACGGCAGTGGTATCGAGCGTGAATGCGGTACTTCGCAACAAGCGAGTCGCCCTGATTTGGGCTTCGTGGATCGCGCTGATGACGCTGATCGGCTTTGCGACCGTATTCGTTGGCCTCGGGCTATTGATGCCTTGGTTGGCATATGCCGCATGGCATAGCTATCGAGAGACACTGGATAGCAGCACTTGGCCTCGATTGAAGCGCCATATCGGGTGAGTTTCTGAAGACGAAGCCTCGACCGAAGCTTGCATGTTGTTAAGTCAAAACAAACTGCTGGCTTCGCTGCCTGCGTCCGTTATTAAACAATGGCGACAGTGCCTATCCCTGACTGAAATGAGCCGAGGACAGAAAGCCGAAATCGATAAGCGCGTCTATTTCCCCATTCGCTGTGTCTTCATGATGACGATTCGCGCTGGACAGGTTCCATGGACATTTCTTCGATTCACCGGAAGTAACTTCGTCGTTGGTCTAGTCAACTCGCTGCGCGTCGGCGACATCCAATTTCAAGGTGTCGTATGCGGAGCCGGTAGCGCATTCGTACTTCCGCTACGCGAGCTTTTAGCTGCGCTGCCGGCCGGTTTTCTAGGGCAAACGCCGCACGCAACTGCGATGGCGAGAATTGCGGAAAACGGCTTTCAGTCGGCCCACTGTGCGACTCATCATCTTGCCTCGCAGCGACTGGCACGAGTACTTCTGCAAGCTAGCGACTGCTTTGGGATCGATAGAGATATCGGGTTAGCTCAAGCCGAAATTAGCCAGTTGTTAGCTGTGCGTCGGGAAACTGTTGTCTCGTTGCTGAGTGCATGGACAGGCGAGGGTTTCATACGAAAGGGTCGCCAAAAGATCCATCTTCTTAAACGGGAGGCCTTGATAGCTAGAAGCTGCGAGTGCTACCAACGGGCGCGAAGTTTATATGATCAAGAGATCGCGATCTGGCGAAAAATTCAGTGGTCGCACTCATGATTTTTGTCTCACGGTAGCGTGAGCGATGTTTCGGCGCCTGCCGAGACGTCAAAGTAACGTTTGACGAATCGCATAACGGGCGGTGTGCCAAGAGGTGGGACTGCCAAGGGATTGAACTCGCTGCGCGTCGGGTCGATATCGACGCCGAACTGACATGTGAGAGCCACGGTGTATCGACCTGCCTCAAGGTACGACATTCTAAAGTTGGCAACGCCGCCTACCATTATCGGCATCAGCGGGGCGTAGGTGATGGGGTCGACTCCGTCGGTCGGATCGCCGTCCATGTCGTCGGGTAGGGTGTTTTCGCCCTTGAAGATGTAGATGCCGGGTTGACACGTGCTCGGAGAGCTCCCGAGGAGGGCGCTGAGATTGCTGACGTCGACTGTTCCGATTAACGATCCCGTTTGCAGTTGGTCGACTAGACGGAGCGTAGGTTTCAATATCCAGTTGCCCCCCTGTCCGGGCGGAATGACAAGCGACTTTCGTAAATCGAAGTCGATCATCAGTCGTGTCGTAGATCCTTGCGCCACAGTGAAAGGGCGGTTGAGTTTGAGACCAGTTTCCGCGCCGCTAGGAATGAACAGCGGGAACTGACGGCCATCACGCAATCGAATTCGGGATCCGTCTTGAAGGTTTTCCTGAGCTCGGATTTTCAGGCGCAGCCACTGATACTCCCCCGGTAGTAACGGATTTCCATTGAGGAGATTGAAGCTCTTGCCGTCTCGAAACTCGAGCAGATTCACACTGCGAGGCGTTTCGAAGTCGATGTTGATCGTATCGCTTGGGCCGCGAGGAAGTTCGATGCCAGTGACGACGATGATGACCTCTGCAGCATCGTCAACAGGGGCATCAGTCAGTCCAACGGTTAAGAAACCACTGGCAGGAGCAATCGAATCAGACGAGTTGTTATTGCTGCATGCTCCGGTCAGGGTCATTGCAAAGACGCTGGCAGCGATTAGAAGAGGTCGAGAATAGGCAGTCATGATAGAGATGCGCCTCGTAATCCAGTTTCAAATATCTTTGGATGAGTTCGTGCTGCGATTCCAGCACGCGACTTCGGGGGCGGACTTTTCGCAGCCGCGATACCCATACTGTAGGTTCCGCTTGCGCAGGTTCAGAACATCGAGCCCTTCCTGATAGCACTCACATGCTTCGTTTTCGAGCAGGTCTCTATTTAGAACGGTCAAACATCCGCGGCTGTATTCGACCATGCCATCCCTTTGAAGTCGTCCGGCGGCATTCGTTACAGCCTCGCGTCGTACTCCGAGAAAGTGCGACATCATTTCGTGAGTTATTTTGATCACTCGTGAGGGTGATCTGTCTTGTACCGATAGGATCCATCGGCACATACGTTGCTCAAGACGATGACGGCAGTTACAGGTAACGGTTTGCGCCATCAGGCGAATCTGGGAGTAGGTGTATTGAAATACCGACTCCTGCATCGCTTGTGCTTCGAAGAAGCGGCGTCGCATCTCGTCTCGATCGATCCGCAAAGCCTGTCCGCCCTGCAATGCAACCATTCTGACCGGGCCAGGACGTTGATCAAATAGCGACTCGAGTCCGATAGCGCCTTCTCGCCCAACAATCAGAAACTCCGCGGAAAAACTGTCTTTCAGCACGTAGTCCATCGACACGATACAACTGATCGGGAAGATGACCTCGGAACTACGTGAACCGACCTCGCGAAATATTTCACCGTCAGAGAGGCTGACGGGCTCCATTCGAGCCGCTAACTTTTGGCGAAGCTCCAGAGGGAGAGCGAAAAGCAGTTCGTTGCGATCGAGTTCATTCAGCGAAACCATGTTCATCCCCAGTGTTGACAGGGATGCCAATTTAGAAATTAAAGTGCGAAATATCTGTTCGAAAACACACGTTTACGATGTGAACTTGGAAATGGCTTTATCTATGGCGCAATTTTTCGAGCGTGACGGCAACGCCGTTTTCCGCGTCTGGGAAAAACCGGGGCGACGCGGAGGCTGCTTGTCGAAAAAAGCGCAAGGCATGATCAAGCTCATCTTGGCGTAGGGCGTGTTCACCAAGTCGCTGGTAGGCCCATTCTTCGGAGAGGCCCTCTAGATACGCGCCGAGTGCAGCCGCGTAGTCGCCATCGATTGCAAAGAGATCCCCGCGGACAATCCACGTAGCTTGAATCGGTTCATTGATGATCGAAGCGATCACTGACTTTGATTCGGTGAAACGTCCGAGACTCATTAGTGCCCGTGCACGATAAGTCAGCAACTCGACAGCGCTCGGGTCGCCACGCAGTGCTGTGTCGTAAATGGTGAGTGCACGCTCGTAGTCCTGTCGTTTCTCGCAAGCCAGACCGAGACCGATCATGGCTCGCCGCTTTTCGGTAGCGAGTAAGACAGCTTGCTCGAAGGCTCGCACCGCCTCGTCGTATTGCCCTGATTCGAGCAACAGAAATCCAAGGCTCTCATGCACATTGCCATTGGACGGATTGCGAGAGAGGGCTAACTGCCACGCTTTGATCGCCATCTCGCGATTGCCGAGCGTTCGGTGCAGGTTTCCAGCACGAACCAAAGCGCGGTCGTCAGACGGCGCGAGTTTCTCGGCATTCAGAAACAGATGGAATGCGTACTCGACTTTTCCATCACGCGCGGCGATATCGCCTTGAGCCAGAAGCAACTCGATCCGTTCCTGGCGTGCCGCTTGTTCCTGATCTTTTGATATCGGCTCAGCCGATTGACGGGATTCACTCGTTAAGCTTGACCCCGCAGTGCAGCCAGCTAGCATTATCGATAAAGACAGGGCGCCGACAAGTTTAGTGAGTTGTTTCATCGTTTGATTTCCTGATCCGATCGGCTCATGTCGCAAAAGCATCGAATAGACGCAAAGTGGCCGGCCCAACGGCAATTAAAAAGAAAGCGGGAAACTCGCAGAACACCAATGGAAAAATCATCTTGGTTCCAGTTTTCGCAGCACGCTCTTCGGCTCGATGCATGCGTTGATCGCGGAACTCCTCGGCGTAGATGCGCAGCGAATCAGCCACACCGGTTCCTAGTTGTAGTGTCTGGGTCAGCAAGCTGACGAATCCACGAATCTCTGGAAGCCCTGTTCTGGCATTGAGATTTCTCAGTGCAGTGCCGCGGTCGATGCCAGAGCGAATCTCGGCATTGACCGAGGCTAGCTCCAGTGCGAGATCCGGATGCATATGCCGGATTTCATCGGTCACCCGTTCCATGGCTGCCGATAGTCCGAGCCCGGCTTCGACGCAAATGACGAGCATGTCGAGGGCGTCTGGAAATGCATTACGTAGGCGTGCCTGACGACGTTTCATCTTCTCGCGCAGCCACCAATTCGGCAGCAGCATGGCGAACGCGCCCACCAGCGCAGAGAGCAGCATCAGCTGGGCGTTGCTCATCGTGCCCGGGTAACGCCACAGCAGCCAAATGACGCTGACGGCAATTACCAGGAGAGCCGCTTTGATGATCATGAATATGGCTGATGCGCTGGGACGTCGATATCCGGCGATGTACAAGCGTTCGGTGAGACGACCGCGTTCGTCTCCTAAAACTGGTAGCAGCCGCTCGCCAAGTGGCGACAGACGGCTCCATGCCCACAGCGCGACGGACCGACCTGGAAGACCTTCCGTAGCGAGCGCATCAATGCCTCGTCGCGCAGGATCACGGATACTCCAAATCCAGTTAGCTGCTGCATAGGCAAGCAGAAATGTGCATAGCGCGATGGATAGCGGGATCAGAATTTGGAATTGATCCATGACGAAGCCTCAGATGACGATTCGGGAAATACGGCGGATCCAAACCACGCCGATAGCCATGAGGATGGCGCCTCCAGACAGTAAAGTCGGGCCTCGTGGATCATCTAGCAGACGACCTAGATAATTTGGCGATGTGAAATGCAGGATGGTCGCGAGGACAAACGGGACGGCAATCAAAATCCACGCCGATAAGCGCCCCTCCGCCGACAGCGTTCGGAGCTTTCGTTCGAAACGAAAACGCTGACGAATGACATCGGAAATGTGATCTAGCGTTTCCGCCAGATTTCCGCCGGTCTCCCTTTGTACCAGTATGGCCGTGACAAACCCGCGTAGCGATACGCTCGGCACACGC
>JACCDT010624233.1_pt1 | contig 33565 bp, 24 predicted proteins | sample 7446291 | NCBI WGS metagenome assembly JACCDT01 (sample SAMN15323446, study PRJNA562643) | freshwater metagenome | isolation source: river surface water | place: USA:Blue River Watershed | collected 2017-08-17
ATCAGGGTGATGCTTCATCGCCATTTTCCGATAAGCCTTTTTCAGCTCCTCATCACTGGCACCTTTGGCAACACCAAGCACTTCGTAATAATCGCGTTTACTTTTAGGCACAAAATTCCTCTCAACAACCTGAATGACACAAGTCGGCACGAGGCCGACTTGTTATTTAAGTACTTCTAAATTACGTTAAATGACTTTCAATCTCCGGGATTACTTCTTGTCATCTACTTCTTTGAAATCCGCATCCACTACGTCAGCATCCGGAGCGGCAGCTTGCGCGCCACCAGGAGCTGCGCCAGGAGCAGCACCACCAGCTTTAGCCTGTTCAGCAGCCATGGCTTTTTCACCAAGCTTCTGACTTGCTTTACCCAAAGCTTCAGTCTTAGCTTCAATCGCAGCTTTATCGCTACCCTTGATTGCCTCATCCAACTCTTTCAAGGCAGCTTCGATTGCTTCCTTCTCAGAAGCCTCTAAAGCGGAGCCATGCTCTTCCAAAGCTTTCTTAGTTGAGTGAGCTAAAGCATCAGCGGTATTGCGTGCTGTTACTAGTTCCAATGCTTTTTTATCTTCATCAGCATTCGCTTCAGCATCTTTCACCATCCGTTGAATTTCTTCTTCAGTCAAACCAGAGTTTGCCTTAATGGTGATCTTGTTCTCTTTGCCAGTCGTTTTGTCTTTTGCGGTGACGTGCAAAATACCGTTGGCATCGATGTCAAAAGTCACTTCAATTTGCGGCATACCGCGTTGTGCTGGAGCAATACCTTCCAAATTAAACTCACCGAGCAATTTGTTGGCAGCAGCCATCTCACGCTCACCTTGGAAACACTTAATGGTTACCGCAGGCTGGTTATCTTCCGCTGTGGAGTAAACCTGTGAATGCTTGGTAGGAATAGTCGTGTTCTTTGGAATCATCTTGGTCATTACACCGCCCAAGGTTTCGATACCCAATGACAATGGAGTTACGTCCAAGAGCAATACGTCTTTACGATCGCCAGACAATACAGAACCCTGAATCGCAGCACCAACAGCAACTGCTTCGTCTGGGTTCACGTCTTTACGTGGCTCTTTACCGAAAATCTCTTTTACCTTGTCCTGAACTGCAGGCATACGGGTTTGACCACCAACCAAAATCACGTCATCGATGTCAGCCACATTTACGCCAGCGTCTTTAATTGCAGTTAAGCAAGGACCAGCCGTACGGTTGATCAACTCTTCTACTAAAGACTCCAACTTAGCGCGGGTGAGCTTCAAGTTCAAATGCTTAGGACCGCCTGCATCAGCAGTCACGTATGGCAAATTGATTTCAGTTTGCTGTGCAGATGACAATTCGATCTTGGCTTTTTCAGCAGCATCTTTCAAGCGCTGCAATGCCAATACGTCTTTGCTCAAGTCTACGCCCTGCTCTTTTTTGAACTCAGCAATGATCCAATCAATAATGCGCTGGTCAAAGTCCTCGCCACCCAAGAAGGTGTCGCCGTTAGTAGAGAGCACTTCAAACTGCTTCTCACCATCTACGTTAGCAATTTCAATGATGGATACGTCGAATGTACCGCCACCCAAGTCATACACAGCGATCTTACGATCCACTTTGTCTTGCTTGTCCAAACCAAATGCCAATGCCGCTGCAGTTGGCTCATTGATGATGCGCTTCACATCTAAACCCGCGATACGGCCTGCGTCTTTAGTTGCTTGACGTTGGCTGTCATTGAAATAAGCGGGAACAGTAATCACTGCCTCAGTTACTTCTTCGCCGAGGTAATCTTCGGCAGTCTTTTTCATTTTGCGCAGAATTTCTGCTGACACTTGTTGTGGTGCCATTTTTTTATCACGGGCTTCAACCCAAGCATCACCGTTGTCTGCTTGAACAATTTTGTAAGGCATCAAGCCGATGTCTTTTTGCACTTCAGCATCAGTAAATTTACGACCCATCAAACGCTTTACTGCGTAGATGGTATTTTTAGGATTGGTGACTGATTGGCGTTTTGCAGGTGCGCCAACCAATACTTCGCCATCTTCAACGTAGGCGATGATGGAAGGAGTTGTGCGGCCGCCTTCTGCGTTCTCGACAACTTTAGGTGCATTGTTTTCAACAACGGAAACGCACGAGTTTGTGGTTCCTAAGTCAATTCCGATAATCTTTCCCATAATGGCTCCAAAAATTAAGTTATGTGTAATTTCGTAAAACTGCGAATAAATCGATATTCAATAAATGGGGTCAAAAAGAGGGAATTCAAGGGCTAAAAATGCAAAAAAGGCAGATTTCTGCCTTTTTATCCCGCTTTTTTATCAAAAACCCCTGATTTAGGGGTTTGAATGGCTTATTTGGGTGCACTCACGGTTACTAGGGCTGGACGCAGAATGCGATCTGCGATGGAGTAACCCCTTTGGAGCACTGAAACGACCGTATTTGCCTCTTGTTCCGATGGAACGGAAGCAATTGCCTGATGGTGATGGGGATCAAACTTGTTGCCTACAGCAGGATTAATCTCGGTCATGCGGCCTTTTTCAAAGGCTGAGAGCAACTGTTTTAAGGTGATCTCTAAACCTTCTTTAAAGGCTTTGGCATCCACTGCCTCAGCATTCAAAGCGGCATACAGACTATCTGTGACCGGCACGAGATGCTCGGCAAAACTTTCAATCGCAAACTTATGCGCCTTGGAAATGTCCTCAGCGGCACGGCGACGAATGTTTTCACCTTCGGCCTTAGCGCGGAGATAGTTGTCCTGCATCTCCGTTAGCTTTTGATTTAACTCGGCAATCTCTTGTTCCGGCGTCTTTGTTTCCGCTTCTGCAGGAGCTGCATCGGCACCACCCTCAGCCTGATGATCGGCAGCAATATTTTCCTGCTCAGGAGGTGGATTTTGATTTTCTTGGGTCATGGGTACAAGTTCACTTTTCTATCAGAATGGCTACTTCTCAATAATATGGGGCCGATTAAAGCTATTTCAAGTGCGCTGGTTTTAAGTAATTCTCGCTTTAGCCAACTCAGCTAGGCGGTCACGCTCCTGCAATACTGCATCAGACTCAACACCCAAACTCCAGCCAGATAAATGCTGCTGAGCAATCTCGTACATCGCATCAATCCATTTAGGATTGCTATTAAGGCATGGAATATAACGGTAATCTTTGCCGCCATGCTCCAGGAAGATCTCGCGCGCTTCCATGGCGATCTCCTCTAAAGTCTCTAAGCAATCCGCCGGAAAGCCTGGACAAAAAATATCGACTCGTTTGCAACCTTGTTTACCCAGCTCCTCAATCATTGGAGCCGTGTAAGGCTTTAGCCACTCAGCTTTACCAAAGCGAGATTGGAAAGTGACCAAATATTGTCCAGGCTCTAAACCCAATGACTCACCAAGTAGGCGACCTGTTTTTAAGCATTCACAATGGTAGGGATCGCCCTTCATTAAATTGCGCTTAGGCAAACCATGGAAGGACATCACGAGACGATCTCCAGCGGCGAAATCTGGGCGCCCATCTTTATCCCATGCGCCAAGCACTTGATCGCGAAGTGCGGAAATGTAAGCAGGGTTGTCGTGATAGTGTTTTATCAAGCGCAGCTCAGGTTGGTTGCGCCAAGTTCCGAGAACACGAAACACTTCATCAAAACTGGATGCAGTCGTTGTCGCTGAATATTGCGGGTACAGCGGTAACAACAAGAGGCGCTCCATGCCCTGTGCCTGCAAAGCCTCCAAGGCTTGCTGCGTAGAAGGCTCACCGTAGCGCATGGCTAAGTCCACCAAAACCACTTGACCATGATTGGCGAATTTCTCACCCAACTCTTTTGCTTGAAGGCGTGAGTAATGCATTAATGGGGAACCTAATTTTGGCAGCCAAATGGAAGCGTATTTCTTTGCAGAGGCACCACTACGAATCGGCAAAATAATGCCGTTCAAAATGCACCACCAAATAATGCGGGGAATTTCTACAACCCGTGGATCAGATAAAAATTCTTTGAGATAAGCCCTTACTGCTTTCGCAGTTGGTGCAGAAGGTGTGCCTAAATTTAGCAATAGCACTGCTGTCTTAGAGGGGCGTAAGTGGGGATTTTGATTCAAGGAGGATCCGTCTTAATTAAAAAGAGCTAAAAAATGATGATTAAAGGTTTGTTGGGGAACTCAATGCGCCAGATAAGAGCTTAGAGGTGATGTCGACAATCGGAATCACCCGATCATATGCCATACGAGTGGGGCCAATGACGCCGAGAGTTCCAACAATCTGACCATCCACGCTATAGGGAGCGCTGATGACCGCCAAATCTTCATACGGCAGCAAATCACTTTCACCGCCAATAAAAATTTGAATGCCGTCCGCATGGCTCGATACGTCTAGCAACTGCATAAGCGTCGACTTTTGCTCCAACATATCGAACATCTTACGCAGCTTATCTAAATTGGTACTGAGATCACCGACATTAAGTAGGCGCCGCTCACCTGATAGCAACATATCCCCTTGACCCATGCCGTAATCACTAACACCGCTATGCAGAGCCAAGGCCATCAAGCCAGAGATATCAGTACGCAAGTTATCCAGATCAGAGGCAAGGTGCGCGCGTACCTCAGCAAAACTCTTGCCAGCGAACTGCGTATTGATGTAATTACCCGCCTCTACTAATTGACTTGGGGTGTAGTCCTGGGTAGTAGGGAGAATGCGGTTTTGCACATCGCCCTCAGGCGTCACCATGATGAGCAAGATTTTGCCTTCGCCAAGGCGCAAGAATTCGATGTGCTTGAATACTTGGGCCCGCTTGGGCGTCATCACTACCCCAGCAAAATGGGTCAAATTAGACAAAATTTGAGCGGCGGAGTTCAGCACCCTTTGCGGAGAATCCGGTAGAAGCCCCTTCTCCATCTCACGGGCAGCGATTTCTTCTAGGGGACGCACTGTCACCATCGTATCCACAAAGAGACGGTAGCCTCTTGGGGTTGGGATGCGACCGGCAGACGTATGGGGGCTGGTGACCAAGCCCATTTCCTCTAAATCAGCCATGACATTACGAATCGTGGCCGCAGAAAGATCCAGCCCCGAGTACCGAGACAGGGTACGAGAGCCAATAGGCTGCCCCTCTTCGATATAGCGCTCGATGAGGGTTTTCAGTAAGGCGCGGGAACGATCATCCATAGTGGAAGGGATTTTATGCGTATGGTTTAATCGTTATATGTTAAGCCCATCCCCAAATTCCAGCAAAAAGGCATTTAGCCGGGTTGCGCTTGTCGGCAAATATCAGGCTGACGGCATGCAAGAGCGCCTGAATGACCTGGCAGTACTGCTGAGCCAGCAAGGCTGTGAAGTCTATGTCGAGAGCGCTACCGCAAGCCATCTTGGGCTGACTGCCTATCCCGTTAAAAAAGTCGAGGAGTTCGCAGGCGCGATTGACTTAGCAGTAGTTTTGGGTGGTGATGGCACGATGCTAGGCATTGGTCGTCAGTTGGCCGGAAGCAAAGTCCCTCTCGTTGGCATCAATATGGGACGCCTGGGTTATATGACCGATATCCCAATCCAGAATGTTCAAACAGTATTGCCGCAAATTATTGCCGGTGAATACGAAGCTGACACTAGAACCCTGCTCGATGCAGTTGTCATGCGCAATGGCAAGGAAATTAACCAAGCGCTTGCATTAAACGATGTGGTTGTAAATCGCTCCGGAATTTCTGGGATGGTCGAGCTCGCGGTGCGCGTCAACGGCTCATTCATGTACAACCAACGTTCTGACGGCTTGATTGTGTCGACCCCTACCGGCTCAACTGCTTATGCCCTTTCTGCTGGCGGACCCATCTTGCATCCTCGCGTAGCAGGAATTCTGCTGGCACCAATTGCGCCGCACTCTTTGTCTAATCGCCCCATCGTATTGCCACAAGATATTGTGGTGAGCATTGAGGTAGTTGATGGGAGGGGAGTCATTGTGAACTTTGATATGCAATCGCAAACGAACTTGCAATCAGGTGACATCATTGAAGTAAGTCAATCTAAAAAAACCATTACCTTACTTCATCCTCGCAGTCATAGTGACTACAAAACCTTGCGAGAGAAGTTACATTGGAATGAGTATCCATCGACATTCTGATGTCGAATTTTTTGGTACGCTAAGGTATGCTTCAAACACTATCGCTTCGCGACTTTGTCATTGTTGACCAGCTAGAGCTAGATCTTTCCTCGGGCTTTACCGTCCTCACCGGTGAAACTGGCGCAGGTAAATCCATCCTCTTAGATGCGCTCAGCTTGGTTTTAGGGGAACGTGCAGATAGCAGTCAAATTCGTGAAGGCTGTAACCGCGCAGAAATTAGCGCCCTCTTCCGAATTGATCTCCAGCAAATCCAACACTTCAATCAATGGCTTGATGAGCAAGGCTTTCCACTTGAGGATGAAGGGCAAAGCCTACTCCTCAAAAGAACCGTAGAGGCAAATGGTCGCAGCCGTGCCTTCATTAACGGCAGCGTAGCAACCTTAATGCAGCTCCGTGAGGCAGGCGATCAGTTAGTGGATATTCATGGTCAACATGCGCATCAACTTTTACTCAAAGGTGGCGCACAACGCGAGCTTCTGGATCGCCATGCAAATCACTTGGAGCTTGTGGCGGAAGTCTCACAACTATTTAAAACTCTGAATGAATCGCGTCGCAAACTAGAGCAGGCCGAAAATGCTGGACAAGATATCGAACGCGAGCGTGAGCGTTTGGAATGGCAATTAGAAGAACTCACCGAACTCTCTCCACAAGAAGGTGAATGGGCATCCATTCAAAGTGAACATGCTCGTCTCGCTAACGGTGCAAAAATTATCAGTGGCTGCCAAGAAGCAATTGATGTTCTCAGCGATGCTGATAACTCCGTGGAATCCATCGTCTCTAAAGCTAGCGCCAATATGAGTGCACTAGCAGAACATGACTCCGCACTGAGTGGTATCAGCCAAGCTTTAGAGTCAGCACAAATTCAGATTGATGAAGCAGTGCATAGCCTTAATCGCTATTTGCAAAAACTAGATTTGGATCCTGCGCGTCTCAGCGAAGTAGAAGAGCGCATGCAAGCCCTACATGGTGCAGCCAGAAAATACCGCACTGAAGCAGATGACTTACCAAGGCTACTTCTCGATACCACCGAACGATTAGATGCGCTAACAGCTTCACAAAACATAGAAGCCCTGCGCGAAAAAGTAAAGCAAGAAGAGTTGGCCTATCTTAAGCAAGCAAAGCAGCTCTCACAAAAACGTAGCAAAGCTGCACTAGATCTTGGCAAGCAAGTTACTACTGCGATGCAAGATTTATCGATGGCAGGTGGACAATTAGAAATAGCCTTATTGCCTTTGGCTGAAGGTGGTGCCCATGGCCTTGAGCAAATTGAATTTCTAGTTGCAGGTCATGCCGGTAGTACTCCCCGCTCACTGGCAAAGGTTGCATCTGGCGGTGAACTGGCTCGCATCAGTCTAGCTATCAGCGTGATCACCAGTAAAGCATCATTTACACCCACACTCATATTCGATGAGGTCGATGCCGGCATCGGTGGGGCTGTTGCAGAGACAGTTGGGAAATTATTGCGTCAACTTGGCGAATCACATCAAATTCTTTGTGTGACCCATCTGCCACAAGTGGCTGCACAAGGCAATCACCACCTCAAAGTCAGCAAATCTCAGGCGGGCGATAAAACCCTTTCCCAAGTTGCACCGCTAGGAAGATCTGAGCGCGTTGAAGAAGTGGCTCGCATGCTAGGCGGGGCAACCATTACTGATACGACGCGTCGACATGCGCGAGAACTACTAGAGCAGCACTAAGCCTTTTCAAGCATTCGAGGAAGCAAGAAATATTTCTTGCCACAAAATCAGCACTACCTCTCTTGCCTTCACTAGTTGAGGTTCAAGACCCAAATCTACGCGTGTCTTTTCTGCACCATCTAAACGTAAGCGATGTTGGCGCGCACGCAGCAAACGATATGCATCACCCACCTCTTGCGCTATTGAAGCTTGAATTAATTTCGCCTCTCCGGCAATGCGCAGCAAGGCAATATTTCCTAAGTTACCAATCAGTTGTGGGTAGGTATTTGAAAATGCGAGCACTAAAAATTGCACGATAAATTCAATATCCACCATACCGCCGGCATCATGCTTTAAATCAAAATCGGGGCTAGGGTTTGGATGTCCAGCGTGAACCTTGCGACGCATTTCTAAAATCTCATGGCGAAGTTGAGCAACATCGCGCTTCTGACTTAGAACCTCAAAACGGACATTATCAAAAAATCCTCCGACTAAGCTTGAACCCGCAGAGAACCTTGCTCGCGTCAGAGCTTGATGCTCCCAAACCCATGCGGCGTTATCCCCTTCACGCAATTGATACTTCTTGAAGGCATTGGCATTCGTCACTAAAAATCCTGCGGAGCCATTCGGACGAAGGCGCGTATCGATTTCAAAGAGGCTACCAGCCGATGTATAAGCCGTTAACCAATTAATCATGCGCTTTGCAAGTAAGGCATAAACTTCCTGGGCAGCAAAATCGGTTTCTTCAGCTTGATATAAGAAAACCAAATCCAAGTCGGAGGCATATCCCAACTCTTTTCCGCCTAACTTTCCATAAGAGATCACTGCAAATGGCGCAGTCGCATCTAATGGCAGCTCAAATTTCTTAGCAACACTAGGCCAGACGCGCTCAAAAGTAGTCTGCAACATTAAGTCTGCTAAAGCAGATAAATGATCACTCACCTTCTCCACAGGAAGCTCGTGATCAACACCAATCCCTAGATCCGCCAATAAAGTAATAAAGGTCTCAGTGTGATGGGTAATGCGCAAAATATCCATTGCCTGCTCTGAGCCATCACCATCTGCCATCACATCATCTAGACGCATATCTAGGGTAGCTTTTACCTCTCTCCAATATTGCTCCGGCTGCTCAATTAGGGCTTTTTCAGTACGTGAATTGAGTAAGTAATCCAGCAAATGGGGGTGCCGAGTTAAATATTCTGCACCCCATTGAGACGCTTTGAGTAAAGCCAGTACGTTAGACAGCGCCTGTGGGTACTCAGACAAAATGGAGAGGTAGGCACTTCGTCGAGCAACCGCCTCCAACAAATCAAAGAAGCGCAACAAAGTCTGATCAGCGCTAATCGCACTAGGCTGATCTGCTTGTAAGCTATCCGCAGCCTTACGAATCAAGTTATTAAAGATAATTCTGCTTTTTTCTGGTAACTGCCTTTGCTTGGAGCTATCAGACCAAGCCAGCCACCGAGCTGCAGATTCCGAAAACAGAGCGCCATCAGGCTCCCATCCGACTGGCAATGAGTTGCTATCCAGGCGCGCAGCATCATCTAACACGAAGGCTTTTTCAAAATATTGCGCTACCGCTGCTTGATGTTGATCGAGCTCCGACATGAAAGCAGTTTGCTCTTGAGGCTGATCGGGGGCGTTAGCCATACTTGCTGCCAATCTAGTGCGAGCGCCTTCATCTTCGGGTAAGTAGTGTGTCTGCTGGTCCTCCCACACCTGAATGCGATGCTCTAAACGACGCAAGTAAACATACGCCGTCTGGAGATCATCAACCTCTTTAGCAGGCAAAATTCCCTGCTGCCTTACCAAGTCTAAAACTTCTAGAGTGGGGCGTATTCGAAAACGGGGGTCCGTTCCGCCGCGCATCAACTGGAACATTTGCGCTAAGAACTCAATTTCACGGATGCCGCCGCGACCCAATTTAATATCCCTAGATCGACCATGATGATTAGATGAGCGCTTCTCAGCCTCATGCTGTATCTGCGCATGCAGCTCACGAATAGATGCAATTACGCCGTAATCGAGATGGCGGCGATACACAAAGGGGCGAATCAATTGATCGAGCTCGCGCTCACAATAGGTAAAAGCAGGCGAGTCAGGTAAGGGTGAAATCAATCTACCCTTAATCCAGGCATAGCGCTCCCACTCTCTACCCTGCACCAATAAATATTCTTCGAGCATATCGAGACTACAGACCAAGGGGCCGGAATCTCCATTGGGTCTGAGCCGCATATCCACCCTAAACACAAAACCATTTGCATCATGCTCTGCTAATAGTTTGATCAAACGCTTGCCCATTCGAGTAAACCACTCGTGATAAGACAAGCTCTTAGGGCCACCCTGAGTGTCGCCTTCATGCTCGTACAAAAATATCAGGTCGATATCGGAAGAAAGATTGAGCTCTAAACCGCCCAACTTCCCCATACCCACCACCATCAAAGGCATCTCTGAATCGGTAACCTTGCTCCACGGCAAGCCAAAACGACGCTGCAGATCTTCACGAATATAAGCAATTGAGAGGGCCACTGACTCTTGCGCAAAATGACTCAAGGCATGCGTTACCTCGCTAAGATCGGCCATGCCATTGAGATCTCGGAAGGCGACCCAGAGCATGAGGCGCTGTCTTGCCAGCCTCAGATCTGCCATAAATTGAGCTTCATCCTGCTCTGAGTTCGCTAGAGCATCCCGGCAAGGGGTCAATAGATCCCTAATCCCAGCAATATCTACCTTACAAGCGCCCTGCAAACGAAGCCATTCCACCCATTCAGGGCGAGAGTTAAGCCAACGTTGAGCGTAGCTAGAGTGCTGCTTGAGAAATTCAATTTGGGCGGGGAAATCGGTCATTTCTCCATCTTAATCCGACTCCAGACTCAAACCCCAGAAGCTAGGCGATCGCCCAATTGCTGACGGATAATAGAGCACATGCTTCGAAACATCATCCGGACTCGCCTGCAGAGCGTGCTTCAAAAACGTCCTCCAGGATCTGGCGGCCGTTGGCGTAAGCGCGCCCTCATTCTTGCTGGTATCACCGCGGCTTTTTTTGTGCTTGGCCATCTTGGGGTGCGTTTTGTTCTATGGCCACAGATCGAGAAATCAAAGCCCACCTTAGAGGGCTTAATGAGTGCACGCTTAGGTACCAATGTCACGATGGATACCGTACATGTTTCCTGGACGGGAATTCGTCCCAGCTTTGTAATTGCAGGATTGCGCTTTAATGACACGAGCACTTCGACCCCGCCCCTACAGATTAAAAATATCAGCGGGCAACTCAGCTGGCTTTCTTTTTATCACCTGACCCCTTATTTTCACGAGATCACGCTTGATCAGGTTGAACTCTACGCAAAACGGGATTCAAAAGGCGTAGTTTCTGTTGCCGGCATTCCCATCCATAGCAAAGAGAATGATTTTGCTGCCGAAAATTGGTTGTTAGCCCAAAACAATATTCAAATTAACAACGCCAAAATCTTCTGGGAAGATCAACAAAGTCGAAAGTTAAAGACTTCAATTGATGTTCAAAGTGTCCATTTAGAAAATGGCATTCGGAGTCATGAGGCTCAACTAATCACGAAAACTCCTTGGAGTCCAAACCCCATCAGATTCCAAGCAGACTTTGTTCATCACCTTGGCGGACAGGCAGGTAATTGGCGGGACTGGATCGGTAGTGTTTCATGGGACCTAGCTGAACTTGACCTTAGCCAAATTTCCAAAGATCTGCGTCTCCCCTTGTATGACTTGGGTGGCAAGCTCGATTCCAAAGGTAACTTAAAACTCGATGTCGGCATGGCTAATGGCGGGCAAATGTATTTAGCAGCCGATAACTTCCGAGCTCAGTTAAACAAAAATGAGGATCCCCTTGAGTTCGGTAGACTGGAAACTAATCTCATCCAGGAGACGGATGGCGGCCTCAATTCCATCACAACAAAAACCTTGTCATGGCGCAATATTGATAGCCCTAGAACCGCACCTCTGGATAAATTAAGCCCAATCACTTTCCGTTGGCGCCCACCAAAAGATGGTGGCGAAATCAAAGAGTTTGGTTTCTCATCGCCAAAAATACAAGTCGAAGATATTGCACTTTTTGCACTCAATCTTCCCTTGCCAAAAAAGATTCATCAGTGGATTAAGATCTCTGAGGCGGATGGCGAGCTAGAGAATGTTGACATGCATTGGTCTGAAAGTCAGTCTGCGTTATCTACTCTGCCAATTCCAGGCAATTGGTTTTCTGCGAATAAGTTCGACTTCACCATCAGCGCAAAGCTCAACGATATTAGTTTCACCGGGGTAAATAAATCAATGCCCTCAGCATCGAATTTATCTGGCAACCTCGTAAGCAATCAGAAGCAAGGCAGCTTCACAATGGATTCCAGCAATCTTGAGTTGGTGATGAATGATTTTCTATCCGACCCCGAGATTCAATTAGACCGCGCAAAAGGCAATATCAATTGGTCCAAACAAAAGGGGGGCTGGTTAATCAATGCCAAGAAAATGCAGCTAAGCAATTCTGAAATCACCACCAATTTTGATCTTAGCTATCTGATCGGCGCTCCCAAGCAGCCCGATCAAATGACGCTGGATATGGAATTCGTTAAGGCGAAATTAGCGACGGCACATCGCTATCTACCTGTTGGGATGGATAAAGATAGTCGCCTGTACCTAAGCAAAGCTTTTGAGTCTGGGGAGATTCAAAATGGCTCCTTACACATCAAGGGCGATCCAAATCAAGCCCCTTACCCAAGCGGAACGGCTGGGGAACTCAGCTTGCACCTGCCTTTCTCCAAAGCAAGCTTCAAGCCAGCGCCCTTACTCCCAAAAAGCCAAGGAGTTTGGCAAGCCTTTACCAATGTCAGTGGCAACATCGACATTAGGCAGGCAGCTCTCAATGTTGACATCGATAAAGCAAGTTATAAAAAAGTAGTGCTTACCGCCGTCAAATCTCAAATCCCAAATCTCAGCGCTAAAAATCTCACCTTACTCATCAATGGATCGATCGAAGGGGAGGGCTCTGAAATTCTTGAGTACGTATTTGCATCACCTGTGGGCGTCCAACAAGCCAAGCTGGCCAAGAATCTCATCCTCAAAGGTCCAGTGAATTTGGGTCTTGATTTGAAAATCCCATTGTCTGGAAGTGACGATGTTAACTTTGATGCAAAAATTAATCTCACTGGAAATCAAGCTCAGTGGGGGCAAGCTCCCCCATTGGAGAACCTGAAGGGCAAGGTGCGCATTACCGAGGTCAATCCAGAATTTGAAAATGTCACTGCAAACTTTTTAGGTGGAGCCCTGAAGATCTCTAGTGCACCATCTACAGTAGGCAACACCAGCTTCAGCATTGGTGGTGACATCAATGCCAGCTTTATAAAAGACTATATTGCGGGAAATGTAAAGTCTCGAACTCATCCCGCATTTTTGACCGCAATGAGTGGATCAGCTAAATATGAAGGCTTGATCAACTTCAATAAGGCTGGCAGCCAAACCAATTTGAAGTTTGATTTACGTAATTGGGCAAGCTCTGCCCCAGCACCCGCTAAGAAATTAGCTGGTGCTCCTATGTTGGGTGAATTGAGCTTAAAAACTTATCCAGCAAGTAAGAGCAATTCAGTACGTGCAGATTGGTCTGGAAAACTGGGAGACCAATATTTTCTGCAGGGAAACCTGAATTCAGCCAATGATGTAAAAAATGCATTGGGAGTGGGATCCCCAACGCCACTTCCGCAGCAAGGCACTTCTTTCCACCTGGCCAGCAATGAACTCAATCTCGATCAATGGATAGAGTTTTTTGGAGCGGATAAATCAACGAATAAAGCGAGTGATGCTAAGCAGTCCGACGCACCAGAGGACGATATCCAAGTATCCGCTCAAGTGAAGAAATTAATTGCTCTGGACCGCGAATGGACTGACGTCAGTATGCAGTCTCAGAAAAAAAATACAGCCTGGCAACTGCGCTTGAATGCGCCACAAATTGCTGGTCAAGTGCAATGGCAATCCAGTAGCAGCGATCATCCAAGCGGATTGATTACCGGAAAACTTACGCGCCTGAAAGTGCCAGATCAACGCGCAGCTCCAGACTTACCAATTAAGGAAGATGCGCCACAAAAATCATCCTCCCAGAAGACGCCCGTCAGCCCCAACGCGATTCCTAGCTTAGACTTAACTATTGATGACTTGAGCTGGACAAAAGCAAAGTTGGGTGCAGTGAAGATTAAATCTAGAACTAGCCAAGATCTCATGAAGGTCGAATCTATTCAGATTAATAATCCTCAAGGCAATTCGACCATCAAGGGTCAATGGCTTGGCCGTACCCCAAAAAATACTGAATTGAGCTCATTCACTGCGGATGTGAATATCAAAGATGCAGGACAAATCATTTCCCATTGGAGTAACTCTAAGTCGGTAGAAGGTGGCGAGGGAAAACTCAATGCATCACTCTCGTGGTCTGGGTCACCCTTTTCACCAAACTATGATTCTCTTGCGGGTGACGTTAGCCTTGACCTTGCCAAGGGTCGCTTACTTGAAGTTAATTCTGATGGCGCGAAATTACTAGACGTCTTGAGCCTACAAAGTTTATTTAGATTCGCTACCCTGGACTTAAAAGGCAGTCTAGGTAACTTAGCTACCAAAGGCACACCATTCAACTCGATTAATAGCAATTTTGAGGTAGCGCAAGGAATTGCACAAACCAAGCAATTCACCATGATTCTGGATCAGGCCCGCGTTGCTATGGCAGGACAGATTAATGTTCCTAAAGAAACTCAAGATTTACGCATCACCATCTTCCCAACAATTGATGCCACAGCTGGCTCACTGGCAGCGTTTGTAATCAACCCCATCATTGGCCTGGGTGCAGTCGTGGGTCAATACCTCATCACCAATCAAATTAATCGCACTATGCAAACGGATTATTTAGTTCAGGGCTCTTGGGAAAATCCAGAAGTGATCCCCCTAGATCAGAAGGGTCAACCGCTTGATGCAAAAACACTGGAAACGATTCGCACTAAAAATCTCTTGAAGGAGCAAACTAAGCCTAGCTCACCAAATTCTGCGCCCGTAAGCCCACCCGTCAATCAAAACATGTCCACCCAAATGCCAGGCTAAACAGATGAACTTGCCGAGAAATACTTCTGAACTCAATATGGCATCGATACAAATGGTATCGACCCCTAGTCTTAGCGAAAACCTTGAGGTTGCCGCACGCTTAATTAAAGCCGCTGCAGATAGCGGCGCTCAGCTTGCGGTATTGCCGGAATATTTTTGTTTAATGGGCTTAAAGGATAGCGATAAGGTAAATGTTCGAGAGGCGGCTGGATCCGGCCCTATTCAAGAACGCCTTACCGCGATGGCAAAAGATAATTCCATTTATCTAGTTGCCGGCAGCATTCCTTTGGAGGCAAAAGAATCCAACAAAGTTCTGAATACTTCCCTGGTGTTTGATCCGAAGGGAAAGCAAATCGCTCGCTACGACAAAATGCATTTGTTTGGCTTTCAAACCGCAACAGAACGTTACGAAGAATCGGAAACGATTTCAGCAGGTAACCAACCAGGGCAATTTGCAATCAGAGTGAATGAAATTGACTGGCACTTTGGCTTAAGCATTTGCTATGACCTACGTTTTCCGGAGCTATACCGTGCCCTTGGGCAAGTAGATTGCCACATCATTCCAGCCGCGTTTACCTACACTACCGGCAAAGATCATTGGGAGATTCTCTTGCGCGCACGCGCCATTGAAAACCAGTGCTATGTACTATCTTCGGCGCAAGGTGGCCTACACTTAAATCAACGTCGAACTTGGGGTGAGAGCATGCTAATTGACCCTTGGGGAGAAATATTGAGCAATCTACCTGAAGGGGAAGGCTTTATTCAGGGCAGGCTCAGCAAAGATAAATTAAAAGAGGTACGCTCTAAGCTACCGGCACTAAAACACCGCAAGCTCTAATACAGAAAGTTCAGCAAAATCAAGATGAGAGCACCAGAAGCACTATTTCCAAGTGATTGGACTAAGCCTAAAAAACAGGCCGACCTTCTCAAGCTGGCCAAGTCTATTCTGCTCGAGCCAACCGGCCTCTCCGAGCAAGATTTACATCACACCTTTGGCAATATGTTTACGCATCAGCTCGACGATGCCGATCTTTATTTTCAGCACACTCGTAGCGAGAGCTGGAGTCTTGAAGAAGGTATAGTGAAATCCGGCAGCTTCAGTATTGACCAAGGTGTTGGAGTGCGTGCAATCTATGGGGATAAAACTGCTTTTGCTTACTCTGATGAAATTAATTTAGAAGCTCTCAACAAAGCGGCCAAATCCACCCGTGTAATTGGACCCCAAGGTGGTACGCGTGCTGTTGCAAGCAAAATATTTACACCTGTTTCGAACGGGCTCTATTCTGACTTAAATCCTCTAGATTCACTGGCACCCCAAGAAAAGATTGCTTTGCTTGAGGGCATTGAGCGTCGTGCAAAAGCACGTGACCCCCGCATCATTCAGGTCATGGCAAGTCTGGCTGGTGAGTTTGATGTAGTGCTCGTAGTTCGAGCTGATGGTTTGTTGGCTGCCGACGTGCGTCCGCTAGTACGGGTATCGGTTCATGTGATTGCCGAACAAAATGGTCGTCGAGAATCCGGATCTTCAGGCGGCGGCGCTCGTCATGATTACCATTACTTCAATACAGAACTTATTAATCAATATGTTGATGAAGCTGTTGATGGCGCTCTCATTAATTTAGATTCTCGCCCTGCTCCAGCGGGTCCAATGACAGTGGTTATGGGGCCGGGATGGCCTGGGGTGTTATTGCACGAAGCGGTAGGTCATGGCCTAGAGGGTGACTTTAATCGCAAAGGCTCATCTGCTTTTGCCGGTTGTATTGGACAGCGCGTTGCTGCCAAAGGCGTCACCGTAGTAGATGACGGAACACTATCCGGACGTCGCGGCTCACTCAATATCGATGATGAAGGTACGCCCACCCAATGCACCACACTCATTGAGGATGGCATTTTGAAGGGTTATATCCAAGATAGCCTGAATGCTCGTCTGATGAATATGCCACTTACCGGCAACGGAAGACGCGAGAGTTTTGCCTCCCTACCAATGCCCCGCATGACCAATACCTATATGCTGGCCGGCAAAGATGATCCCCAGGAAATCGTGGCCAGCATTAAGCGCGGTCTTTATGCGGTGAACTTTGGGGGCGGCCAAGTCGACATTACGAGCGGCAAATTCGTATTTTCAGCCTCAGAAGCGTATTGGGTTGAAAACGGCAAAATTCAATACCCAGTCAAAGGCGCCACCATCATCGGCAGTGGTCCAGAATCCCTAAAACAGGTCTCCATGATCGGAAATGACCTGAAATTAGATGGCGGTATCGGGGTTTGTGGCAAAGAAGGTCAGAGCGTCCCAGTGGGCGTTGGGCAGCCAACTTTACGTATTGACAGCCTGACTGTCGGGGGAACCGCTTAATACCGCTTAAAATAGTTGTATGAGCCAACAAAATACTAATCCCGCAAACTGGTACGCTGCCGTTGATAAAACGTCAGACACGGATGATCAACGCATTCATAACATTACTGTTCTGCCGCCACCAGAGCATTTGATTCGCTTCTTCCCAATCTCGGGAACACCTACTGAAGCACTCATTAGCAAAACACGTAAAAAGATTCGCGACATTATTCATGGAAAAGATGATCGTCTACTGGTCATCATTGGGCCTTGCTCGATTCATGATCCCCGCGCAGCTGTGGAGTACTGCCAACGACTGCTCGCAGAGCGTGATCGTTTTGCTGGTGAACTCGAAATTGTGATGCGCGTCTATTTTGAAAAGCCACGCACGACGGTTGGTTGGAAGGGTTTGATTAATGATCCGTACTTAGATGAGAGCTATCGCATTGAAGAGGGCTTACGAATTGCCCGTCAAGTATTGATGGAAATCAATCGTCTTGGTATGCCTGCTGGTAGCGAGTTCTTGGACGTTATTTCGCCACAATATATTGCCGACCTTATTTCTTGGGGCGCCATCGGAGCGCGCACAACTGAAAGCCAAGTTCACCGCGAACTCGCTTCAGGACTCTCTGCACCGATCGGATTTAAGAATGGCACTGACGGCAATATCAAGATCGCTACAGATGCGATTCAAGCAGCTAGCCGCCCACACCACTTCTTATCAGTGCACAAAAATGGTCAAGTTTCTATTGTGGAAACTAAAGGCAATAAAGACTGTCACGTTATTTTACGCGGTGGTAAAGAGCCAAACTATGAAGCACAATATGTTCAAGCAGCCTGCTCTGAGCTAGAAGCAGCAAAGCTTCCAGCCAGTTTGATGGTTGACTTATCGCATGCAAACTCCAGCAAAAAACATGAGCGTCAAATTGTTGTCGCAGAAAATATTGCCGAGCAAATTGAATCTGGCTCCAAGCAAATCTTTGGAGTGATGATTGAAAGTCACCTTAACGATGGTGCACAAAAATTCTCACCTGGAAAAGATGATCCGAGCAAACTGGAGTACGGCAAAAGCATTACTGATGCCTGCATTAACTGGGAAGACTCCGTTAATGTTTTGCAACGCTTAGCTTTGGCTGTAAAGAATCGCAGAAAAGCAAAGAAGTAAAGAAAAAACAAAAGTAAGTGGGGATGCTGTACCCACTTCAAAAGAGACTAATTTATTTAGTCTCTTTTTTTTCATGCTTCCATAAAACATCTTGGCCGCCTGCCGCGCGATTGAGTACACGCGCCAGTACAAACAAAAGATCAGATAAGCGATTGACGTATTGACGCGGAGCGTCATACAGAGGCTCCTCCCAACCTAAACGCACAATCGATCTCTCAGCACGTCTGCAGACTGTGCGACAGACGTGAGCCTGAGCTGCTGCACGAGTACCACCTGGAAGAATGAATTCAGTCAAAGGGGGCAAAGTCGCATTGTATTTTTCTAGCCAGGTATCTAACTGGGCTACGTGCTCTGGTTTGAGCAAGGTGTAATTGGGAATACAAAGCTCGCCACCCAAATCAAATAGGTCATGCTGCACCTGCAAAAATAAGACTCTGAGCTCTTCGGCAAGACTCTCCGGGATCGATTCAGTCATCAAAACACCGATTTCGGAGTTCAACTCATCGACATCACCCATGGCGCAGATGCGCAAATGGTCCTTTTCTACTCGGCTACCATCGCCAAGTCCGGTCATGCCTGCATCACCAGTTCTGGTGGCTATTTTTGAAAGTCGATTTCCCATGAAACTAATTATAGGTAAATGGCTAAAATGATTCCTATGAATATGGTGACCCCACCCCCCGAGCTCGCGGCTATTACCGCCCTTCAATCCAAATTGGTGTCGGCCCTGCGCCCCATCCTCCCAGAGCATGCCTTGCTATGGGAACCTGAAGACACGATCCCCTATGAATGTGACGGCCTGGCAGCCTATCGACGCATGCCCTTGGCAGTTGCCCTGCCGGAGACCGAGGAGCAGGTTGCCCAGATTCTGAAGATTTGCTTTGAAATGCAGGTGCCTATCGTTCCGCGCGGATCCGGCACTGGCTTATCCGGTGGCGCCATGCCTATTTCGCAGGGTTTAGTGCTCTCATTAGCCAAGCTTAAAAAGATCATCAGTATTGACCCTTTCACCAGAACTGCAGTTGTACAGCCAGGAGTTCGAAATTTAGCTATCTCTGAAGCAGTTGCCCATCTTGGGCTGTATTACGCTCCAGATCCCTCTTCACAGATTGCCTGCTCGATTGGCGGCAATGTAAATGAAAATTCTGGCGGTGTGCACTGCCTCAAATATGGCCTGACACTTCACAACGTATTGAAAGTTCGCGGCATTTTGATGAACGGTGAAATCGTGGAATTTGGTAGCCTTGCACCAGACTCTCCGGGACTCGATTTATTGGCTATCGTAATGGGCAGTGAAGGCATGCTTGCGGTAGTCACTGAAGTTACTGTGAAGTTAATTGCAAAGCCGAAATTGGCACGCGTCATCATGGCAAGTTTTGATGATATTGAAAAAGGTGCTGATGCAGTTGCTGCCATCATCGCTGCCGGCATTATTCCCGCTGGATTGGAAATGATGGATAAGGCCACTACCCGTGCAGTAGAAGAATTTGTTCACGCGGGCTATGACCTTGAAGCCGAGACCATTCTTCTGTGCGAGTCCGACGGTACGCCTGAAGAGGTTGCAGAGGAAATTGAGCGCATGACTAAAGTGCTCGAACAAGCAGGTGCTAGTGGCATTCAGATTTCTCAGAATGAAGCAGAGCGTCTGAAATTTTGGAGTGGTCGTAAAAATGCATTCCCTGCAGCTGGACGCTTAGCACCCGACTACTACTGTATGGATGGCACCATTCCTCGCAGAAATATTGGCACTTTACTAAGACGCATTCAGGGTATGGAGAAGAAGTATGGGCTTTCCTGCTTAAACGTATTTCATGCTGGTGATGGCAATATGCATCCACTCATTTTATTTAACGGTGCCGATCAAGAAGAGTGGCACCGCGCTGAAGAATTCGGTACTGAAATTTTAGAAGCCTGTGTTGAGCTCGATGGGACGATTACCGGTGAGCATGGCGTTGGAATTGAAAAGATCAATTCCATGTGTGTTCAATTTGGCGAAGGTGAACGTGAATCTTTCTGGGGCGTTAAGGCGGCATTTGATCCCGAGCGATTATTAAATCCCGATAAGGCTATCCCCACACTAAATCGCTGCGCTGAATATGGTCGTATGCGCATTTGTGGCGGCAACCTACCGCACCCAGAGTTGGAGCGCTTCTAATGCCAACAACTAACAATATGCATATTGATTTATTTCGCGAGCAAATTCTGGCGGCGGCCAAAGACAAAACGCCTTTATCGATTGAAGGCGGTGGCACGAAGTCTTGGTACGGCAATCCGAATTCCTATCCCAAGTTAGATACACGTCCCTACTCTGGCATCCTAGAGTATCAACCTGAAGAACTCGTCATTACAGCTTGTGCAGGCACTCCGTTAAAGGAAATTGAAGCAGCTCTAGCCGAGAAGAATCAGGTGCTCGCATTTGAGCCTCCCCACTTCGGTGAGGCCGCTACCTTTGGTGGAGCGATTGCTGCAGGCTTAGCGGGTCCAGGCCGCATTAGCGCTGGTAACTTACGTGACTTTGTTCTAGGCGCACGCATCCTGGATGGTAAAGGTCAGGGCTTATCGTTTGGCGGCAAGGTCATGAAGAACGTTGCTGGCTATGATGTTTCACGTTTATTGCCTGGATCCATGGGAACCTTATCGCTGTTACTCGAGGCTTCTGTAAAAGTATTACCAAGGCCAGCAGCGACTACAACTCTGCGCTGCCAGATCCCCCAAGAAAAAGCCTTACGGGTTTTAAATGAATGGGCCGGGCAACCAATACCACTATCAGCAAGTTGCTGGATTGGTAAATCAGGACAAGATGGTGAGCTGAATATTCGTTTAGCAGGGGCGCTTGCAGCAGTTAAAGCTGCTATTCCTCTAATGAATGCCGCTATTGGTGCTGTTGAATTAGATCCAGCAGTTGCACAGACGTTTTGGACTGACTTACGCGAACAGCGCTTAGCTGTTTTCACAAACCTACAGAACAATGACACGCTCTATCGTTTAGCCCTGCCAGCTGCCTGTGGACAATTGGCTCTTGAAAATACGAGTGGGGACATTGTTTTGGAGTGGCATGGTCAGCAGCGCTGGATTCAAGCACCTAGTGATGATGCAACTTTTGCATCCCTCAAAGCTGTAGCCCATGCCCATGGCGGACATGCAACTCGGTTTAAACAAGGAAGCAATGTTGACCCAAGCAATCAACGATTTACCCTTCTGAGTGAACAAGCGCACTCAACTGCTTTAGAGGCAGTACAAGCACGCCTAAGAGCCGCCTTTGATCCAGCAGGCGTATTTGCTACTTCACGCCTTCCTTAAATCTTTATATGCAAACTCAACTCGCCCCCCAATTCGCTAATACCCCTGAGGGTATTGAGGCCGCCAGAATTCTTGGTAAATGCGTGCACTGCGGCTTCTGCACCGCTACTTGTCCTACTTATCAAATTTTGGGTGATGAACTCGATGGCCCACGTGGTCGCATCTATCTCATCAAACAAATGGCTGAGGGGCAAGTACCAACTGAAAAAACACGGATGCATTTAGACCGCTGCCTAACTTGCCGCAATTGCGAAAGCACTTGTCCAAGCGGCGTGCAATACGGCAACCTGGTAGATATTGGTCGCAAGTGGGCAGAAGAAAACACCCCTGAGCGCCCCTTTGGTCAGCGCCTAACCCGCTGGGCTCTCAAAGAAGGCTTAACGAGCCCTAAATTATTTAATTCCGCAATGGCGATTGGTCGCTTGGTTCGCCCGCTCATGCCGACCGGTATACAGCGCAAGATTCCCGAAGTTAAAAATAAAGCCTTAACTGGTAATACCGATCCATACGCAAGGCCCCAAGCTAGCCACTCTCGCAAGATGCTCTTACTCGAGGGATGCGTTCAACCTGGCATGCTGCCAAATATCAACTCAGCAACGGCACGCGTTTTAGATGCACTCAAGATTCAATTGATCAGTGCGCCAAACGCTACCTGCTGTGGCGCATTGCGCTACCACCTAAACGATCAAGCTGGCGGCCTTGATAATGCCAAGCAGAATATCGATGCCTGGTGGCCACAAGTTGAACAAGGTGTTGAAGCTATTGTCATGACTGCTTCTGGTTGCGGTGTAATGGTCAAAGACTATGGGCATCTATTTGCAAGCGATCCGCAATATGCTGCCAAGGCAAAGGTGATCTCTGATCTCACCAAAGATATTTCAGAAATACTGCCCGCACTTCAGGAAGAGCTCATTGCAATAGTGGGCACCGATCCCAAATCTGGCGTGGTGTATCACCCTCCATGCACACTGCAACATGGACAACAAATTCGCGGGAAAGTCGAAGGTCTTCTAACTAGCATTGGTATTGGCGTGCGCTTATGTGCTGATAGCCACCTCTGCTGCGGTTCTGCAGGCACCTATTCCGTAACCCAGCCTGAACTCTCAGAGCAGTTACGCAATAACAAACTGGCTCATCTCAATACTGCTTGCGAAGAGTCTGGTGCAAAAGTGATTGTTTCTGGAAATATTGGCTGCATCACCCACTTACAGCAAGATGACACTCCAGTGCTGCATTGGATTGAGATTGTTGATCAACTCATCAGCCAACAAGGCCAAAGCAAACAATGAGTCAAGTAACTACCAACCTCATGTTGGTAAAGCAAAGGTTAGAGTTAGCAGCGCTAGCAGCTAAACGTGAGCCGGAAGATATTCAACTACTTGCGGTGAGTAAAACTTTTCCAGCAATAGCGGTTGAGGAAGCTATGCATGCTGGTCAAACTGCCTTTGGTGAGAACTATGTCCAAGAAGGCGTTGAGAAAATTCAACAGCTTGCCAAATTACGCCCTTGGCTAGAGTGGCACTTCATTGGGCCACTGCAAAGCAATAAGACACGCGATGTCGCAGAACATTTTGACTGGGTACACAGTATTGATCGCCTCAAAATTGCCGAGCGTCTTTCAACTCAGCGCGGAGAATTCCATGAAGCAGGAGATCTACAAGTTTGCGTTCAAATTAACGTCAGTGAAGAAGAATCCAAAAGTGGTTTAGCGCTCGATGAAGTGGAGGCACTTTGCAATGCAATCGCCAAACTACCCCATCTTGCACTTCGCGGACTCATGGCCATCCCCGCGCCCACCGATGATGTGAGTCAACAGCACCGAGCCTTTGCTGCGATCAGAGAATGCTTTGTCGGGATTAAAGCAAAACACAGCAATGATCTTGGGTATGACTTCTTCGATACCCTCTCTATGGGCATGTCAGATGATATGGAGGCTGCAATCGCTGAGGGTAGCACCATGGTTCGTATAGGAAGCGCTATTTTCGGGAAGCGCGATAAGATAAAAGCATGAGCACACAACAAATCAAGCAAAACGCCCACATCACCTTCATTGGCGGCGGCAATATGGGTCGAGCATTAATCAGTGGATTGCTGTCCAACGGTTTTGAGGCAAACCAGCTTTCTGTAGTGGAAGCCAATGCCAGCACAGGCCTGCAATTACATCAAGATTTTGGCGTACAGATCATTGGCGCTTTGGATCAAATTGCTTTTGACTTCTCAAAGAACAATGTTGTGGTCATGGCGATTAAGCCCCAGGATTTCAATGTAGTAGCCAAATCTTTAAGTGCAAAACTCAAACATGCAACCGCACCAGGCCCGCTCATTCTGAGCATTGCTGCGGGTATTCGTCTTAAAGACATGAGTCGCTGGCTTGATCATGAGCGGTGTGTACGTGCGATGCCTAATACCCCTGCCCTTATTGGTAAAGGTATCACTGGTTTATTCGCCCATGCCGCAGTCAATACATCCGATCGCGCCTTAGCTGAGACTATTTGCAATGCAGTAGGTCAAACCGTCTGGGTTAATCAAGAAAAACTCATGGATGCCGTTACCGCTGTTTCTGGAAGTGGTCCTGCCTATGTCTTTGCTTTCTTGGAGGCCATGCAATCGAGTGGTGAGAAGCTAGGACTTGATGCAGCTACTGCTCGCAAACTAGCTTACGCCACCTTAGAGGGTGCCACACAGCTTGCCCATAACTCTGATGAGCATGCAGGCGTACTGCGCGAAAGAGTCACTTCAAAGGGTGGTACCACTGCTGCTGCACTGGGTATGCTCAAGCAACTCGATTGGCATGGCGCTCTTGAAAAAGCAATTGATGCAGCTAGCCAACGCGGCAAAACTATGGGCGATGAACTAGGTAAGAACTAAAAGCGAGCTAAACCCAAGAGGATTCCTAGAAATAGGCATCCCCCCAACCAGTTATTGTGGCGAAAAGCTTTAAAGCAATCCTCGCGCTTGCGAGTGGCTACCAGTTTCAGGTGATACAAAGCACAAGCCAAAGCTAGGCACCAACCCACCCAGAAGTAATTATGTAGATTTGCCAGTTGAGCAACCCACACCTGACTCAGAAATAGTACGCCGTAACTCAGCGCAATTGCGAGAACATCAAAGCGGCCAAAGGTAATGGCTGAAGTACGCAAACCCAAACGCAAATCATCATCGCGATCAACCATAGCGTAAGCCGTGTCATAAGCAATCGCCCAGAAGATGTTACCTATAAACAAAATCCAAGCTTCTAGCGGAATAAAACCAAGCACTGCTGCATAGGCCATCGGAATTCCAAAGCCAAAGGCAATACCCAGGACTGCTTGGGGAATCGCAAAAAAACGTTTAGTAAAGGGATAGAGAATCGCAACCGCAAGGGCAAAAAAAGAAAGTTCTTTAGTCAGGGTATTGAGGGGCTGAATAAGTAAGTAGGCTATTAACGCTAAAGTGGCTGCCACTCCCAGTGCTTCCTTCCCAGAAATCTTGCCGCTGGTAATTGGCCGGTCTCTGGTTCTCAAAACATGGCGATCAAAATCTTGATCCGCGTAATCATTGATAGCGCAACCTGCACTACGCATTAAAAATGTACCCAAGGTAAAAATGATGAGCAGATGTAGCTCAGGAAAGCCGCCACTCGCTAACCAAAGTGCCCATAAGGTCGGCCACAACAACAATAGCGTACCGATTGGTTTATCCAAGCGAATCAAATAGGCGTAAGCAACAATACGATCACGCATTAGATAAATAGTCTTTCTTCATTCGCAATCATGCTCATAGCGTAATTATCAAGCTTTTAGAAATTCTGTACGAGAGCCTAACCAACGTTCGAGATGCCGCTCCACTAAGTCGCCATGCTCAGCTAGCAAACGCTCTGCTGCTATCTGTGCCAACTCGATCAGCCACGCATCGCGCTGCAGATCCACAAACCGTAGCATCGCGTCACCAGATTGCTTAGCCCCCAATAACTCACCAGGACCCCGTAGCGATAAATCTCGCTCCGCAATCACAAAGCCATCAGAAGTTTCTCGCAAAGTCTGTAAGCGCTCTTTGGCGGCTAAAGATAAGGGCTCTGCATACATAAGGATGCAAACTGAATCCGCCGAACCACGCCCTACACGCCCACGCAATTGATGAATTTGCGCATAACCAAAACGTTCGGCATGCTCGATCACCATCAATGCCGCATTAGGCACATCTACCCCCACCTCAATTACTGTAGTCGCTACAAGCAATTGAATCTCATTAGCTTTAAATGCGGCCATGACCGCTGCCTTCTCATCACTTTTTAATCGACCATGAACCAAGCCGACCTTGAAATTCGGCAATGCTTGTGTGAGCTGCTCAAAGCTTTCAACCGCTGTTTGCAATTGCAATACCTCTGACTCTTCAATCAAAGGGCAAACCCAGTAAGCTTGCAGTCCCTTGGCTAGCCAATCATGCAGACCGCTAATCACCTCATCTCTTCGCGCCGCCTTTACCACTTTGGTGGCAATCGGCTTGCGACCCGGAGGCAATTCATCAATCACGGAAACATCTAGATCGGCGTAATAGGTCATCGCTAGAGTGCGAGGGATAGGGGTCGCTGACATCATGAGCTGGTGGCAATAAAAAAGTTCGGAACCAACCCGCTGTTGAATCTCTAAACGCTGCCTCACACCAAAACGATGTTGCTCATCAATTACTGCTAAACCCAATTTGGCAAAGCTCACCTTATCTTGAATAAGCGCGTGTGTACCAATAATGAGTTGGGCTTCACCGCTCTCAATCATCTCTTGGGAAAGTCTTTTTTCCTTTGCTTTCAAACTGCCAGAGAGCCAAGCAATTTTTACTCCTATCGGCTCAAACCACTCCTGCATCTTAAGGTAGTGTTGTTCAGCCAAAATTTCGGTGGGTGCCATGATGGCGGCTTGATAGCCGTGGTCCATGGCACGCGCAGCAGCCAATGCTGCAATCACCGTTTTCCCACTACCCACATCACCTTGTAATAAGCGATTCATTGGGAAGGTCTGAGAGAGATCCAGACCAATCTCAGACCAGACGCGCGCTTGAGCGCCAGTCAATTTAAAGGGCAAGACTTTAAGCAAGCCCTCTTCAATGCTGGCATTTGCATTGTTTGCCTTACTTGCTTGCCGATCCTTCGTAAAACTAGGGGCGCGCCTTTCTCTACGAATGGCATGAGCCCGTTTTAGAGAAATCTGCTGGGCAAGCAATTCCTCAAACTGCACGCGGCGCCATGCAGGATGTGTGCGCTCTAGAAGTGATTGGGTATTGGCGTCGGCAGGTGGTTGGTGCAAATAGCAAATCGCATCTTGCAACTGTGGCCAATCATTTGTTGGCAAAATTTCTGCCATCAGTTTGGATGGTAAAAATTCCGCCAAACTCTCTTTAAGACTGCTATCCCGCAAAGCCTGCAAGACCGCCTTGCGAATAATCGTTTGTGAGATGCCTGCACTCGCGGGGTAGACCGGGGTCAAACTTGCCGGTAATGGTGCATCTGGGGTCACCGCCCGAACTATGGGGTGAACCATTTCAGGGCCTTGATAACCCTCTCGGACCTCACCGCGGACTCGGATATGGGCACCGACTGCCATTTGCTTTTGCTGGCTGGGATAAAAATTGAGGAAACGGAGCTGTAGCGAAGCAGTGTCATCTTCAATCGTGACCAAAAGCTGCCTTCTAGGACGAAACGTCACCTGATTTCGAATCACGACACCCTGAGTCTGAATGGAATGGAACCTTCCCAAGCCCAAAGCTTCCTCGATAGTGAAGAGCTCAGTCTCGTCCTCATAGCGGGATGGCAGGTGCAAAGCAAGTGCCATAGGGCTGTTTAAACCCATCTTTTCGAGTGCAGTTGGCGGTCGCTTAGTCGTCATCGTTAAAATCCAATACCTGATGGTAATGCTATGCAACTTTCCGACTTCAATTACGACCTCCCACCCCAACTAATTGCCCAGCATCCCCTGGCCAATAGAACGGACAGCCGCCTCCTAGAGGTCAAGGCCGAAGGGGGTGATATCGCCCAATTGATCGATCGGAAGTTCCCGGACATTCTTAACCTTATCAAGCCTGGGGATTTGCTGGTCTTCAATGACACCAAAGTCATTCCCGCTCGCCTACATGGCAAAAAAGAGACTGGGGGTAATGTTGAGCTCCTCATTGAGCGCATTAGCGGAGATCAACAAGCCTGGGTACAAATTAGAGCCTCGAAGGTTCCTAAGACCGGCAGTATTGTTCATGTGCACAATAAAGCGGGTGAGACCTTCCCAGTGGAAATGCTTGGCTATGATGGCCGATTTTATGAAGTGCGCTTCCCTGAGAATGTTTTCTCCTTACTGGAGCGTTTCGGTGAGCTACCGCTCCCGCCTTATATCGAGCATCAACCAGATCAAGAAGATGCCAATCGCTACCAAACAGTAGTTGCCAAAAACCCGGGCGCTGTTGCAGCTCCTACGGCAGGATTGCATTTTGATGAAGCTATTCTCAAGAAGCTAAATGAACTCGGAGTGAAGCAGGCTACCGTTACCCTACATGTGGGTGCTGGAACCTTTACACCCGTCCGAGAGGAAGATCTCAGTAAACACAAAATGCACTACGAGTGGTTTTCAGTTCCCGCAGAAACTGTCGAAGCAATAGAGGCCACTCACAAAGCAGGCAGCAGGGTCATTGCAGTCGGGACAACTAGTCTGCGAGCCCTAGAAAGCCAGGCTCAGACTCAGCAAACCAGTGGCGAAACCAATTTATTTATTACGCCTGGCTACACATTCAAAACCGTAGATTGCTTACTTACAAACTTTCATCTGCCAAAATCAACCCTATTAATGCTGGTGAGCGCCTTTGCAGGTGTAGACAATATCCGCAACGCCTATCAACATGCCATTCAAAATGAATATCGTTTTTTTAGCTACGGCGATGCGATGTTCTTAAGCCGCCCTAACCAAACAAGCTCATGACAAAACCTGTTCACTTTAATATCCTCGCACGCGATTCTGCGAGCCCAGCACGTCTTGGCCAGCTTGACCTTCCTCATGGCAGCGTACAAACGCCGATCTTTATGCCAGTGGGAACGTATGGCACGGTGAAGGCAATGACACCTCGAGATTTAAATGAGGCCAAAGCCCAAATTATTTTAGGCAATACCTTTCATCTTTGGCTCCGCCCTGGTTTAGATGTCATTAAAAAACATGGTGGTTTACATCGCTTCATGGGTTGGGATAAGCCCATCCTCACTGACTCTGGCGGCTTTCAGGTCTTTAGCTTGGGCGCCCTGAGAAAAATTTCCGAAGAAGGTGTGACCTTTGCCTCCCCGATCAATGGCGATAAATTGTTTATGTCTCCAGAAGTATCGATGGAGATTCAGGCAGTACTTAATAGCGATATCGCTATGCAGTTTGATGAGTGCACGCCCTACGAAATCAAAGGGCAAGCAACTTCAGAAAAAACCGCACGCGCCTCATTAGAGATGTCGCTACGTTGGGGTGATCGCTCCTTAAAACGCTTTCGCGAGCTCGAGACAGGCAACGGTCTCTTTGGCATTGTTCAGGGCGGGATGTTTGAAAATCTCCGTGAGTTTTCCTTAGAGGCAGTCAGCCAGCAGGGGTTTGATGGCATTGCGATTGGTGGTCTCTCAGTTGGGGAACCAAAGCCTGAGTTTGAGCGCATTCTGAATTTCACGGCTCCTAAACTGCCAGAGCACATGCCCCACTACTTGATGGGGGTTGGTACACCTGAAGATCTGATGCTAGGCGTCAGCCTCGGCATCGATATGTTTGACTGTGTGATGCCGACTCGCAATGCCCGCAATGGCTGGCTCTTTACCCGCTTTGGCGACCTTAAGCTGCGGAATTCAGGGTACAAGGACGACGATCGCCCTGTTGACCCTACCTGCGCCTGCTATACCTGCAAAAACTTCACTAGATCCTACTTAAATCACCTCCAGAAGGCAAATGAGATCCTCGGATCGCAGCTCAATACCATCCACAACCTCTCCTACTATCTCCAGTTAATGGAAGAGGTTCGAGAATCCCTGGCTAAAGACCGTTTCAGTGCCTATCGTGAGGAATTTCATCGGAATCGCCAACGGGGCGTAGAGCCTGGACAGGATTAATAGCCCTAGGGCAGTAAATCAGCCCTCAAAGCCCCATACAGTTTAGAATTGCGGGTTTACGGCTTCGCTTTAAAAGCCTAAAACTGAAGCAGTTTCCAATTGGTAATTAATGGAGGTTTTGTATGTGGATTAGTAACGCTTTTGCCCAGGCTCCAGCCGCGGGTGCAGATTCTGGTGGCTTGATGAGCTTCCTTCCCCTCATTTTGATGTTTGCAGTGCTGTACTTCATCATGATTCGCCCACAAATGAAGCGTCAGAAAGAAACTAAAGCAATGCTTGAGTCTCTTGCTGTTGGCGACGAAGTCGTGACGGTTGGCGGCATCATCGGCAAAGTGACTGCATTGAAAGATCAAGTAGTGACTGTTGAAATCTCTGCCGGCACTGAAGTGCAGATGCAAAAAGGTGCCATCACAACAGTATTGCCAAAAGGCTCACTGAAGTCTGCTTAATCAGCTTGTTTAAAAGTATCTCAATATGAATCGCTATCCCCTCTGGAAATACATAGTCATCCTGTTTGCTTTATTAATCGGAGGACTATATTCATTACCCAATTTCTACGGGGAGGCTCCAGCGGTTCAAGTCTCATCCGCCAAACCAACCATCAAGGTTGATTTGGCGACTCAGTCTCGAGTTGAAAAGATTCTGACTGATGACAACATTAGCAATACCGGCATCTTCTTTGAATCTACAGGCAGTGTAGGTTCAATCAAAATTCGTTTTAGCAATACCGATATCCAACTACGTGCTCGCGACTTGTTACAGCAGAAGTTGAACATCGACCAAAACGAACCTAATTTCACAGTTGCATTAAATCTGCTCTCCAACACGCCGAGCTGGTTAAATGCACTCAATGCATTACCCATGCCACTTGGCCTTGACTTACGTGGCGGCGTCTACTTCTTGCTACAAGTCGATATGAAGGGCGCTGTTCAGAAGAAGGTAACTTCTTTAGCTACGGATATTCGTAGCCAACTCCGCGATAAATCCATTCGCCAACAAGGCATCGAGCGCGGTCAAGACTCCATTACTCTGACTTTTGGTAGCACCGAGGATGCTGAAAAGGCACGCTCTGTCTTGATGACTAGCCAGCCCGATCTGACCTGGCAAATTAAGCCAACCGGGCTATCTCCAAAACTCGTCGGCGAATTTAAACCTACTGCCCTGAAAGAAATTCAAGACAACGCAGTAAAACAAAATATCGTGACACTCAACAAGCGCGTGAATGAATTGGCCGTTAAAGAGCCAGTCATTCAGCAACAAGGTGCCGAGCGTATCGTGGTTCAACTGCCGGGAGTACAAGATACTGCCCGCGCTAAGGACATTATTGGCCGTACCGCAACACTCGAATCTAGATTGGCTGACCCAATCGTCTCAACTATTGCGATTGGCGAGACTCCACCCCCAGGCATGGATGTTTTCCGCTTCGGCGAAAATCGCCAAGGTGTATTCAAAAAATCAGTCATCTTCAGTGGCGATCGTATTACCGACGCGAGCGCTGGCTTTGATCAAAACCAACGTCCTGCTGTCAACATCTCTTTAGATGCTGCCGGTGGTCGCGTGATGCAAGAAGTAACCCGTGAGAATATCGGTAAACCGATGGGCATGATCTTGTTTGAAAAAGGCAAAGGCGAGGTTCTCACCATTGCTACGATTCAAGGTGAGTTTGGCTCTAAGTTTCAGATTACTGGTCAACCGACTACCGAGAGTGCGAATGATTTAGCCCTTTTGTTGCGCGCAGGCTCACTCGCAGCCCCAATGGAAATCATTGAAGAGCGCACGATTGGACCAAGTCTGGGTGCAGAAAATATTGAGAAAGGTTTCAAATCCCTCATCATTGGCTTTGGAGCCATCTCCATCTTCATGATTGCTTACTACTTACTGTTTGGCACTTTCTCAGTCGTAGCTCTGGCAGTCAACTTGTTACTCTTGATTTCTGTGCTCTCGATGTTGCAAGCCACCCTAACCTTGCCAGGTATTGCTGCGATGGCCTTAGCACTGGGTATGGCGATTGACTCCAACGTCTTGATTAACGAACGCATTCGTGAGGAGTTGCGTAATGGCGCCGCTCCGCAAACAGCTATTGCAGTTGGCTTTGATAAAGCCTGGGCAACGATCTTGGATTCAAACGTCACCACCTTAATTGCGGGTCTTGCATTACTAGCATTTGGCTCCGGTCCGATCAAAGGCTTTGCAGTAGTGCATTGCCTTGGCATTTTGACTTCCATGTTTTCAGCAGTCTTTTTCTCACGTGGCCTGGTTAATCTCTGGTACGGCAGAGGTAAAAAAGTTCAGAAACTCGCTATCGGCCAAGTTTGGCGTCCACAGGAGAAATAAGCCATGGAATTTTTCCGGATCAAAAAAGATATTCCCTTCATGCGCCATGCATTGGCGCTCAATGCAGTTTCGTTGATCACTTTCTTAGCCGCTGTTTTCTTCCTTTGGCATAACGGCCTGCATCTATCTATTGAGTTCACTGGCGGTACGGTAATGGAAGTTACCTATCCACAAACAGCCCCTTTGGATTCGATTAGAGCGAATGTAGAAAAGTTAGGTTACTCCGATACGCAGATTCAGAACTTTGGCAGCTCACGTGATGTGATGATTCGCCTGCCATTGCAAAAAGATGCTGAAGGAAAAATGATCTCCTCAGCAGATCAAAGCGCCGCGGTCATGAAAGCACTTGAACCAGCTAGCTCTGGTGCAAAACTACAGCGTGTTGAGTTTGTTGGCCCACAAGTTGGGCGCGAGCTCGCGATTGACGGGCTCTTGGCACTGCTATTTGTAATTATTGGCATTGTGATTTACCTCTCCTTCCGTTTTGAGTGGAAATTTGCTGTCGCAGGCATCATCGCGAACTTACATGACATCGTGATTATTCTTGGCTTCTTTGCCTTCTTCCAGTGGGAGTTCTCACTCTCTGTGTTAGCTGCGGTATTGGCTGTATTAGGCTACTCAGTAAATGAGTCCGTGGTGATCTTTGACCGTATTCGTGAAAACTTTCGCAAATACCGCAAGATGGATACCCGCGAAATTATTGATAATGCAATTACAAGCACAATCAGTCGTACCGTGATTACTCACGGCAGTACTGAAATGATGGTTTTGGCAATGTTAATTTTTGGTGGCCCGACCCTCTTTTACTTTGCTTTGGCACTCACCATTGGCATCTTGTTCGGCATTTACTCTTCAGTGTTCGTGGCAGCAGCTTTGGCGATGTGGCTTGGCGTCACCCGCGAAGACTTGGTAAAGGGTGAGCGTAAGCCTGATGATGCTGCCCGTAACGATGACCCAAACTTTGGGGCGCAGGTCTAAGTTTTGGCTACGCAGTTAACTTAATAAATTAGTTAAGCGTGAAATTCTGATGTTCGAGGGCGGCTAATATCTTCTTAGTCGCACCTTGATGCTCAATCGAGTAAGCCCTTGCGGCGCTCGACATCTTTGCCAGTTCGGAAGCATTCAAAAGCAATTCTTTTAAAGCATCCATCAGGGCAAGTGGCTCACCCAAGATGAGCTCACCCTTGATTCGCTTTGCAGCGCCCATCTCAATAGCATCTAATGCAGCCTGCTGGAAATTATAAGTATGCTCACCCAGCAATACCGGACATCCAGCGGCACAGGCTTCAATCAGATTCTGCCCGCCAAAAGGAAGTAGGCTGCCACCCATGATCACCAAGTCAGCAGCACTGTAATACATCGGCATCTCGCCCATCGAGTCACCGAGAATCACGTCTATATCTGAATGGATATTTGGCATCACCGTCCATTCTGAACGACATCGAAAGCGCAAACCAGCATCCTGAATTTGATTTGCCACTTCAGAGAAACGCTCGGGATGACGCGGTACCAG
>JACCDT010064698.1_pt1 | contig 33432 bp, 22 predicted proteins | sample 7446291 | NCBI WGS metagenome assembly JACCDT01 (sample SAMN15323446, study PRJNA562643) | freshwater metagenome | isolation source: river surface water | place: USA:Blue River Watershed | collected 2017-08-17
GAACAGGCACAACGTATGATACAATTCTATAAGTCTTGTGGAAGTCCTGCTGAATTAGTTACATGGTAAAGTAGGATTGTAAAGTATAAGAATAGAGAATTAAATTAAACTAGTTCTCTATTCTTATTACTACCTTTTCAGGATTGATTGTAATTCTTTATGGTCAGTGGTGTGGTTATTCTAATTACAATCAATCCTCAAAGGGCAGTTATTCTTTACACTTTGCAATCCTAATCAGTTCTTTGTTCTTTATACAAACTCTAGGCGGGGTTCCCTCACCTCCCGCCCTCCAGGTTAGGTACGCTGCGCTCCCCGTTCTGTATCCGTTGCTACCGTTTCGCAGATTCGACCCATAAGCGTTGCTGATGAGATGAGTTTGCCGTTTGGTATCCGTTGTTACCGTTTCGCCCTTGTGGGATCGGGGTAGGTGGGTTATTGTTGCTTCAACGGATCGGAAACGACCTTTCACCCGATCCGCCCTCCAGACCAATGGCAACCTACGATCTGCCCGCCGCTATCGTCACCGATACCGTTGAGCACCTGATGGGCGCACTGGCAACCGCTGACGCTGCCGTCAAGGAAGCGGAAGCAGAATCTAAGCGCCTCCGCGCTGAGATCGCTGGCATTATGGGCGCTGCGGGCATTAAATCTCACCGATCGGTGTGGGGTTTAGTTACACTCAGCGATTCTAATGTTTACACTTATTCTCACAATGTTACCACTCTTGAGATTCAGCTTAAAGCTGAACGTGAATTAGAGCGTAAGACTGGAATCGCTGGCGTTGAGACTAAGCAAGTGCTGAAAGTCACCTACGCTAAGTGATACAAATGGGGAGATTAACTCTCCCCCCATTCTTCACCCTTTCACCCTACACTTTCCTGCCATGACTACTACACTCTCCCGCTACACTCTGGAATGGTCCGCTACTCGTGACAATAAGATTCCGGAACTGGGTTACATTTACAGTCAGGAAGTCACCTTTTACACTGTAGACGGATATCGCTACGATGTGGCGTTCAATGTTGGCGACGGTCGCAGATTGGGCGTCTTGTTTGTAACTGTAGATCAGCAAGATCCGCAGGGTTACAATCAAACAATGCACTATTGTCTGGGGCAGTTCTACAACAACCAAGGTGCAATCAAGTTCGCTCAGTTTGCATTAAATCACTTTATTGAGACTGAAACGTGGTCAGTTTGCCCTTCATTTCAGGCAGTGGATTACATTGAAGGCGAACCACATACGCTAGGAGGTGATGAGATCGTGAGCGAACTTTACGAATGGTAAGGTATGCGTTCGGGGGCACACTCTGCCCCCGTTCGGTGTTAGTTAGTGGGCGACAGTTAGTTATATTCTGCCGCCCAATTCGTTCGTGTTTGGCAGTCCCTGCGGTTGGCGCGGTTGCGCCCTTTAAGCCCATGGGTCCCTTATAATCTATAAACGACCCAAATCGACCTCTATATATCTCTCTAAACAAAAAAATTCCGCGCCCCATAAAGATCTTCCAAAACCCATAAAGATCTTCCAAAACCCACAAAGATTCTCCAAAACCCGCACACAAAAATCAAAAATACTATATAATTTGAAAAAAGGTAATGCAAAATACTTTATATGAAAAAAAATCCCGGAGAAATTTTTGAGTCCGTGCAGGTCGATCCAATTACTGGTGATTATTATTTGATTATTCCAGAGATTGTAGCAAATGAACTCTCATGGTACGAAGACACCGAAATTCAATTTAAGATTGAGGGCGATGAAGTAATTCTTACAGAACGCACAGATTGACAATTACTATATAATGAGTTATGATACTGAAGTAATCACTTAAAATTATGGCTAAAGGATTTACAGTAAAAGCAAAAGCACCTGGTCCAGGACAATCTCAAGAAGAATGGGATTATAACCTTGCAAGAGAAATGGTAAGAGGGAAATCAATCGTATTCTGTCTTCCTGGTCGTGGAGTTTCTTATAATTACTTAAAAAGTTTTGTACAACTCTGTTTCGACCTGGTACAATCTGGGGCAAGTATTCAAATCTCGCAAGACTATTCATCAATGGTAAATTTTGCAAGATGCAAATGTTTAGGTGCGAATGTACTGCGTGGACCTGATCAGGTTCCCTGGGACGGCAAACTAAATTATGATTGGCAACTTTGGATTGACTCGGATATTGTTTTTAATTCTGAGAAGTTTTGGCAATTGATTCTGATGGACAAAGATATTGCTGCCGGATGGTATGCAACCGAAGACGGAGTGACCACATCAGTTGCACACTGGTTGGAGGAAGATGATTTCCGCACAAACGGTGGAGTCATGAATCATGAAACTGTCGAATCAATTTCAAAGCGTCGGAAACCATTTACAGTTGATTATACTGGATTTGGTTGGGTACTGATTAAGAAAGGAGTCTTTGAACATCCTGAGATGAAGTATCCATGGTTTGCGCCTAAAATGCAAATCTTTGAATCTGGAGAGGTTCAGGATATGTGTGGAGAAGATGTATCATTCTGCCTGGATGCAAAAGAAGCAGGATTTGAAATTTGGTGCGATCCTCGTATCAGAGTTGGTCACGAAAAAACAAGAGTGATTTGATACGATGGCAGACAAGTACAATATACTATGTAAAGGACGTAAAATATACTCCTCACTTACAGAAGAAGAGTACTTCAACATTATGGAAGATCTGGCAGATGAATTCTATCAGACAGGTTCTCCAAATCCCGATGAAATTGAAACTGAAATTATAGGAGATTAATGATGGCAAAATCAAAAGGTGGTCTGAACAAAAACAGTTCTTATATTCCAGGTCCTCCGAAGAAAACTCGTCAAGGAAATGGTGGAGGAACTAAATGCTCTGCTTCTTCTCGTAACGGAGCAGGTAAAAAGTATAGAGGACAAGGTAAAGGATGAAATCATTGCTTTTTATCTCAGAAGATAAGGAAAAAGCATTAATACAGGAAATGACTTATCGCATTCAAGTATCGGGGATTGATATTCATCCTTCCGATACTTGTTTTTTAATGATTTCTCCAGACTATTCTGCAATTGTGACGCAACATTTATCACATGCACTGAGCATAAATCAAGAAATATTTCATATCGAATCAGTTAATGTTCCATTTCCAGATGAAGATATTACCGAATATCTTCAGGATTTTATCGAAAACTATTCAAAATGGACAAAACGATGGAAAAAGTTTGTTTTAATTGAGGCAGGAGTTATTCATGGTGGTAATTATCGTTGGATTACTGATATAATAGAACAAAAATATTATACTGTAGCACTCTGTGAAAATATTCATAGTAAATTTAAAAGTGATTTTGTCTCTTTATACTATGATGATATGAAAGAAGACCTTCATTTTTGGTGGGAAAAACCAAATAATCACTGGAAGTTTGAGAATAAATAAATTTTTCAATAAAACACTAAGTTGAAAAGATTTTCAATGGGTAAACACCTCTTATTAGAGGTCTATGATGTTAAATATGATCTCCTGAATGATGGAATTGCCATTCAGGAAGTTATGGAACGTGGAATTAAACGCGCTGGAATGACAATTCTTAACATTTTTCATCATTGTTTTATTCCTCAAGGAGTTACTATTGTCATTGCACTTGCAGAAAGTCATGTTTCTTGCCACACATGGCCTGAAGAAGGTGCAATTGCCATTGATGTATATACCTGTGGGGAAGGAAATCCAAAATTAATCGCATTGGAACTATTAAAATATTTTAATTCAAATAACTTTAGACTGAAAGAAATAGATCGTTAAATAGAAACAGGGAGATAGCAACCTCCTTCCAAAAAAGTTCTGTTTTTACAAAAAAACAGGAGCTAAAATGTCAAATTTACCAGTCGATAGAGATTCGAATTATATGAGAGAAATGTGGGGTACGAGTCATTTAATTACTGATTATAGTGCAAATCCACCACAAAGACTAATTCAAGAAGTTATGCACGATTATGCACCAAAGCATAATCTTAAAAAACAAACTGAATTACATGAAAAAATTCGTAATGATCAAGATTATGATGATTGGGATTATGGAACAGAACCAACCTATGGTTCTTCCTGGAAATAGGCATAAATAAAAGATAGAAATTTAATTTTCGAATGGCAATACAAAGGATATCTAGATCATTTAAAGATATTAGTTTATCCTTTGATCCTCATCCGGTGACAAAGGATCTACCAATACTTAAAAATGAACGTGCAATTACTAGATCAATCCGAAATCTAGTAGAAACAATTCCAACTGAAAGATTTTTTAATTCATTACTTGGATCTGAAGTTCGTTCAAGTCTATTTGAATTTGTAGATTACGGTACTGCATCAATTGTACAAAATCAAATTGAAACTACAATTGCAAATTATGAACCAAGAGTTAATAATGTAAGAGTAGAAGTAGATCCTCAACCAGATAATAATTCATTTGAAGTCACTGTTACATTTGATATTATTGGGCAACAATTTCCCACGCAACAATTTACATTTCTATTAGAGGCAACCAGATAAAATGCCTTTTACTAAATTTACAAATCTAGACTTTGATCAAATAAGGACATCCATCAAGGATTATCTTCGTGCTAACTCTACATTCACGGATTTTGACTTTGAAGGATCTAATTTCTCTGTATTAATCGATACATTAGCATATAATACTTATATTACTGCATTCAACTCGAATATGATTGTAAATGAATCCTTTTTGGATTCTGCAACACTTAGAGAGAATGTAGTATCACTTGCAAGAAATATTGGATATGTACCACGATCTAAAACTTGCGCTAAAGCACAGGTAACTATTACTGGTACTACGAATGAAGATGTTTCATCAATAACTCTTCCAGCAGGTTTAGTGTGTGTAGGTAATGCAAATGATACTTCGTATACTTTTTCTACTCCAGAAAATATAACTACGAAAGTAATCAATGGTTCTGTTACTTTTAATAAAATTGACTCTTCAGGAAATGTTACTGGAATTGATATCTATCAAGGAACATTTTTAACGAAAACTTTTACAGTGGATGGATCTCTTGATCAAAGATTTATTTTAAATAATTCTGATATTGATACTTCAACAATTTCTGTCTATGTTAAAGGTATTCAAGATAGTGGATTGGGAACCAAATATTCTATAGTAGATAACATCTTAGATGTTAATTCAACATCAGAAATTTATTTAATACAAGAAGTTCAGGACGAAAAGTATGAACTTATTTTTGGTGATGGTAGGTTTGGAAAAAAATTAGAGAATAATGCAATTATAACAGTTCATTATATTGTAACAAATGGAGCAGAAGGAAATGGATGTTCCCAATTTACATTTCAATCTACATTAAAAACTTCTTCAGGATCCCCAATTTTATTAGAGGGAGCAACTGTTACCACAAACCAATCTTCTCAGAATGGTGCAGAAATAGAAGAAATCAATTCAATTAAGTATTTTGCTCCAAGAATCTATTCTTCACAGTATAGAGCAGTTACTGCTCGTGACTATGAAGCAATTATTAAGAAAATTTATCCAGATACTGAATCTGTGGCAATTGTTGGTGGTGAAGAAATGGATCCACCAGAATATGGTACAGTTAGTATTAGTATTAAACCAAAAAATGGTACTTATGTTTCATCATTTAATAAAACCCAAATTCGAAATAAATTGAAGCAGTATAGTGTTTCTGGTATTAATCAAAAAATTATTGACCTCAAAATACTTTATATTGAGATTGATAGTTCTGTTTATTACAATTCTACTCAAATACCGGCAGAAGAATCTTTAAAAACGAAGGTATTTAATTCACTTACAGAATATTCAAAATCTACAGATTTAAATAAATTTGGTGGAAGATTTAAATACAGTAAAGTTTTACAAATAATTGATAATACAGACATCTCAATTACATCTAATATTACAAAAGTTAAAATTAGAAGAGATCTTAAAGCACTAATAAATCAGTTTTCTCAATATGAATTATGCTTTGGCAATAAATTTCATGCAAATCCTAAAGGATACAATATTAAATCTACTGGATTTAAAATTTCCACAGAAACTGATATGTTGTATCTTACAGATACACCGAATGCTGATGGATTAACTGGAATTATATCAGTTGTAAAGAAAAATCCAACATCCGAAGGAAAAATTCAAATTGTTGTGCAATCTGCAGGAACTGTAGATTATGTGAAGGGAGAAATTAAATTAGGAACTATTAATATTACTTCTACTGAGAAGGAAAATGATATTATTGAAATTCAAGCATATCCAGAATCAAATGATATAATTGGATTAAAAGATCTATATTTAAATTTTGATATTTCAAAAAGTTCAATAAATATGGTTAGGGATGTGGTTGCATCTGGAGATGAGATATCTGGAACTATGTTTGCCAGAGATTATTATACTTCAAGTTACTCAAATGGAAATCTAACAAGACAGTAATATGATACAGACTGGATTTGAATCTAGAGTTAAAATACAGCAAATAATTGACAATCAACTTCCAGAATTTATACTGGATGAAAGTCCCAAAGTTTCAGAATTTTTAAAACAATATTATATTTCTCAAGAATATCAAAGTGGTCCTGTAGATATTGCAGAGAATTTAGATCAGTATTTAAAACTGGATAATTTAATTCCAGAAGTTGTTGTTGATAACGTTAGTCTTAGTACCAATATTACTTCTACTGTTGGAGTTATTACAGTAACAAGTACCAAAGGATTTCCACAAAAATATGGTCTATTTAAAATTGATGATGAAATAATTACATATACTGGATTAACCACAAATACATTTACCGGATGTATTCGGGGATTTAGTGGTATTACCTCATATCATGCAATTTCTAACCAAGAAGAATTAGTATTTTCCACTTCAGAATCTTCAACGCACACTTCAGGTTCTTCTGTACAAAATTTAAGTTCATTATTTTTAAAAGAATTTTATAAAAAATTAAAATTTGCTTTAACTCCAGGTTTGGAGGATGTAGATTTTGTTTCTGATTTAAATGTAGGAAACTTTATTAAAAACGCAAGATCCTTCTATCAATCTAAAGGTACTGACGAATCTTTTAGAATTTTATTTAATGTTCTTTTTGGAGTAACTCCAAAAATAGTAAACTTAGAAGATTTTTTAATTAAACCCTCTTCTGCAGAGTATATGAAAAGAAGGGTTATATCTGCAGAAGTAATTTCTGGAGATCCATCTAAGTTGATTGGACAAACAATTTTTAAGTATAATGATTCTACTACTAATGCATCAGTATCCGAAGTAGAAATATTCACAAAAGAAAATGTAAGGTATTATAAAATTTCACTTTTTGTTGGTTATGATGAAAGATCTGCGATTGAAGGTAATTTTACAATTACACAGAACACAAAATGTTTAGAAAATGTTTCTGTAGGATCTTCCATCATTTCCGTTGATTCTACAATTGGATTTAAAGAATCTGGAACTATTGTATCTGGAAATAATAATATAAGTTATACAAATAAATCAATCAATCAATTTTTTGGTTGTACAGGTATATCTGAAGAAATTAATTGTGCAGATAACATAAGATCTGATGAAATTTATTATGGATATGAAAATGGTGATATTAATAAAAAAGTAGAATTTAGAATTACTGGTGTACTTTCAGAGTTTGTACCAGTATCAGAATATTTTAAAGTTTCTGTTGGAGATGAAATTTCTGTAAAAAGTTTAGGAGAAACAATTCAAGATACTGGTAGTTCTTATAAAGAAATTTTTGCAAATTCATGGATCTATAATACAAGTTCAAGATATGAGATAGAAACTTTTGTCGGATCCAATCCAAGACTTAAAAGTAGTACTAACAGATCAAGTTTGAAAATAGGTGATTTAGTTGAAATCGTAGAGAGACATAGTAATATAGTAAGGTATCCTCTTACAAGTTCAACTTTAACTCGTGTCAAATCTATATCCAATGATATCAATGATACTGATAATTATTTAAAAACAATAGAATTGGATGATTTTTCTATAAGTGGTTGGTATGATGATTCAATAGAGTATGATTTAAGAAGAAAAGTTAACAAAGCAAGTAGTTCCATAATTCCAATTCAATATGGAAATGATAGTATTTTATCAGATATATTAAATTTATATAATGAAAATGATGAATATGCTTATGTTGCATCAAATTCTTTACCTTCAAATAATAAATTTTTAACAAGACCATACACTTATCAGATAACCACAAATACCAAATCTTCAGTAGCTATTCAGTTATCTAATAAAATTGATGAAAATTACTACAGTACAATAACTTTTAATGATCCAGTTCCATTTATTACTGGAGATAAAATTTATTATCAACCAAGTTCATCTGTTATTTCTGGATTAGAAACTGGATCTTATTATGTTGAAGTTCAGTCTGATAATAAAAAAATTAAATTATATGAATCAAAATCCTTTATTGGTAGCAACGGTTATCTTAAGTACTTAGATTCAACTTTTGATTCACAAAATACTCATAAGTTTACATTATATTCCCAAAAATCAGAAACTTTGGGTGCAAAAAAGATACTGAAAAAATTTCCATTAAATCCAAATATTCAAAATGGTTCTGGTGAATTAACACAACCAGGTTCAATTGGAATGTTAATCAATGGAGTTGAGATTCAAAATTATAAATCAAATGATAAAGTTTATTATGGTCCTTTAAAATCTATTAATGTTTTAAATGGTGGAAATAATTATGATGTCATAAATCCTCCATTAGTTACAATTTCTACTGGACTGGGTATAACAGCATTAGTTCAACCAGTTTTGAGTGGAAGTATTAAAAGTGTGTTTATAGATGCTCAAGATTTTGATATTAATACTATTGTATCAATTGCAGTGACAGGTGGAAATGGTAAAGGTGCAGTCTTAGAACCAATTTTAAAGAAAAGATATCGTGAAATTTATTTTGATGGAAGATTAACTACAAATTCTGGTGGAATAGATTATACAAATGATACCTTGACATTTTTAACTGATCATAATTTAAACAATGGAGAAAGAATAATTTATAACTCTAATGGAAATAGTGAAATTGGTATTGGAACTTTTGGAGGATCAAACAATGACCAAAATAAAACTTTATCCAATAATTCGGAATATTATGTAAAAAAAGAAAATAATAATACTATAAAATTATATTCATCTTTTTCAGACTATTCTTCTGGAATTAATACTATAGGATTTACTGAAGTATATAATTCTGGGATTCATAAGTTTACAACATTATCTGATAAAAAAACAATATCAGAAATTAAAGTAATTGATGGTGGGGAAGGATATCAAAATAGAAAATTAATTGTAAAACCAATAGGAATATCTACTATAAATCATACAATTAACTTTAATAATCATGGGTTTAATGAAGGAGATCTTGTTACATATAATTATCAAACATCGGCAATCGTAGGTCTCTCTTCATCAAATCAATATTATATTTCAAAAATTGATGATAATTCATTCAGATTAATTGATGCTGGAATTGGTGGAACATCTATTTCAAATTATAACAAAAAAAAATATATTAAATTTTCTTCAACAGGATCTGGATATCAATATTTTAATTATCCAAACATTTCAGTTTCAATAACTTATTCTAGAGAAAGTTCCAGTGATTATTCTACCATTATAGCAACTCCTGTTGTTAGGGGGAGCATTATTGACGCTTATTTGTATGAAAATGGTACAGGTTATGGATCAAATGTATTAAATTTTCATAAAAAACCATTAGTATCAATAAAAAATGGGAAAGAGGCTCAATTAAAGCCAGTTATTGTTAATGGAACAATTAGTTCTGTCAGTCTTCAATACGGTGGATATGATTATTACTCTTCTCCAGATTTAATCGTAATAGATCCAACTAATTCTGGAGTTGGTGCTGAATTAAGACCAATTATATCTAATGGAAAAATAACCTCTGTAGAAATTACTAATCCTGGAATAGGATATTCAACTTCCACAAATATTTTAGTAAAGGCATCAGGTATTAATGCACTTCTCGATCCTAATGTCAGAGAATTAACTGTCAATAATAATCAAAAATTTGGAAATGAATTACTAGTTGGAGAAGAAGATCATTTACAATATGCTGTTTCTGGATACTTTAACACTCTTCGAAATTGTTTTAGTGATGATGGATCAAAACATTCTGACATTATTGGATGGTCTTATGATGGCAATCCAATATATGGACCTTATGGATATGAAGATAAGGAAAATTCTTCTTCTACACCAAAATTATTGAAATCTGGTTATACTTTAAATTCATCTAATATTATTGATAGACCTAATGGATTTTATAACGGATTTTTTGTAGAAGATTATGAATATACAAATTCTGGAGATTTGGATGAATATAATGGAAGGTTTGGAAAGACAAAAGATTTTCCAAACGGAGTATATGCATATTTTTGCACATTAGAAAGTCAAACTTTAAACCCAGAATTTCCATATTTCATTGGGAACAAATATAGGTCAAATTATGTAAGTGATAATTCTAATATTGATCAATCATTTGATTTTAATAATTCATCACTGATTAGAAATACTTTTCCATATAAAATTTCAGATAAGTATGCTACTAATGATTTTATAGTTGAGTCAAATGAAATTTCAAATCAAAAATCAGTTATTGAATCAGTAACAGAAGGATTTGTAGAAGATTTTGATATTTTAAATTCTGGATCAGATTATAAAATTGATGATTTTCTTGAGTTTGATAATACCGACACATCAGGTGGTGGATTAATTGCAAAAGTATCTTCATTGAAGGGAAAAGAGATTGTAAGTATTGATACTTCAGTACAAACTTATAATGATGTAGTTTTTAGTTGGAAGAATGGAAAAGAAGTAAAGATATCAATTAAACCATATCATACTTTATCTGATGGAGATTATATTACAGTTTCTGGTTTTTCTACTAGTGTAAGTAAATTAAATGGATCTTATCAAATAGGAGTCACTTCATACTCATCTTCATGCATTTCCACAATAACTTCCTCTCAATCAGGTGTATCTACTGAAATTTATGTATCACAATTACCTTCAGAACCAATATCAGTTGGAAGTAGCATTATTATTGGTAATGAAACTTTAAAGGTTCTTGAAGTATTTAAGAATTTAAATATTTTGAAAGTCCAAAGAAGTTTAACTGGAGTATCTCATACTGCAACAACAAAAATAAATTTTCTACCAGATTCTTTAACATTTAAAAAAAATATAGATTATTTTGATTCATATCCCACTGACAAAGTTTATTTTAATCCAAAAGAGAGTATTGGAGTTGGTACAAATATTGGAATTACAAGTTCAATAACTTTTAAGTTTGGAGACTCTACAATAACTAGAGTAATTCCAATAAAAGGAATCTATATTGAAAATCACCCATTTAAAGATAATCAAAAAGTTATTTTTGAAAAACCTACAGGTACTCCTCAACTTTCCATATCAACCACATCAAATATTGCAGATGCATTTAATTTTCCAAGTTCTGGAAATTCCCAAGTAGTATATGTTGTAAATAAAAATAAAAACACAATAGGATTTAAAACAAGTATAAATTCTTCAGAAGTATTTTTTACAAATATTAATAGTGCTGATAATGATGAATATTCTTTTATTAGTACTTATGAGCAAATAATAGGTAATATAGAAAGAGTTAAATCAACCGTTTCAATTTCAACTTCTCATAATTTAAATAATGGCGATTTGATAGATTTAACAATTAAACCAAATCTTTCTGTTGGAATTGGAACGTCAACTTCAGTTTATATTAAAAGGAATTTAAGTGATAATAAGATTCTCATAAATCCCCTAGGATTTAACTCAACTGGTATTAATACAGCAACAAATGTTATTACAATTAACTCGCACAATTTAAATACTGGTGATAAAATATACTATTCATCCACTGATTTAATTGCATCAGGATTATCTACTGGATCATATTTTGTATATAAAATTGATAATAATAATATTAAACTTTCCGAAACTTATATCGATTCCATAAATGATCCTCCAACAGTAGTCAGTATTGCAGGCACTGGAGGTAAATATCAAAATATTTCACTAATAAACCCACAAATAAAATCAATTAATAATAACAATTTAGTATTTAAATTATCAGATTCCTCTTTATCAGGATATAAATTTAAAATTTATTATGATCAAGAATTTAAAAATGAATTTGTTTCCACTGCTACAACTACTGGATTTACATTAATTGGTGTTGGTACAGTAGGAGTTTCATCAACTGCAACATTAACTATAAACTATGATGAAAATTTACCAACTAAGTTATATTACAATTTAGAAAAATCTGGATATATAAGCACTTCAGATAAAGATGTGAATAATTATTCAGAAATACTATTTGCAAACAGTGAGTATACTAATACTTACTCAGTTTTTGGTATTGGATCTACCACTTTCAATATTACACTAAATAAATCTCCAGAAAAATTATCATATTCTCAGAATGAGTGTGATATTTTAGAATATTCTACAACTTCTAAATCTGCACAAGGACCTATTAATAAAATTAATATTATTTCTGGAGGAGCAGGATATAAAAAACTTCCATCACTTTCTGGATCTAATTCTGAAAATGGAAAAGATGCTTATATTATTGCAAAATCAAGAACAATAGGATATCCAAAAGAAGTTAAAATTATTAATGAAGGATTAGAATATTCTTCAGATAAAACTTTGCGTCCAGATGCTTATATCTCACCATTAATTACAATTGAAAATTCAAATACAATTTCTACAATCAATATTTTAGATGGTGGTAAAAATTATGTAAACGCCCCTTCTATCGTAGTTGTAAATTCTGAAACGGGAGAGAAGATAGACAATGGAATTTTAGAAGCAACTATATCTGGAAGTTCAATTAATTCTTTAAATATTATTCAAGAACCAAAAGGATTACCATCAACAACGGTAAAATTATTTTCTACAAATAATACTAACGGAATTAGTATTCAAAAAGTAGAATCATCATATAGTGGGATTTTTACATGTTCAATAACTACTCCAAGTTTGGGATTTAGTACAAATCCATTTAATATTGGTGATAAAGTTTTTGTTGAGGGAATACAAAAACAAAGTGCTACTGGATCTGGATTTAATTCTGAAGATTATGGATATGAGTTCTTTACTGTCAGTGATTATGATAATAGTGATATTTTAGATAAAGTTACATTTGATATTTCTGACTTAACTGCAAATACTGGAATCGCAAAAGTTATTCAAGATTCGTTTGCAAGTATTGTAAAATATAATGATTATCCAAAATTTGAAGTTGCACAAAAACTATCTTATTTTAGAATAGGAGAAAAAATTATTTCTAATGGAGTGGAAAGAGACTTAATTATTTCAAATTATGAAAATAATTTCATCAAAGTATATGGGACTTATAACTTATCACTAGGAGAAGTTATTATAGGAAAAGAATCTGGAAATATTGCAACAATAAGTAAAATAGACCAAAATCTAGGAAAATTTAAAATTGATTATTCTGTAGAGAAGAATAATGGTTGGGCAAATAATGTTGGAAAATTGAATGAAGATACGCAAGTAACTTCTGATAATAATTATTATCAAAATCTTTCATATACTATAAAAAGTCCCATAGAATATGAAAATTTAAAAGCACCAGTAAATAATCTGGTCCATACTATCGGATTAAAGAATTTTGCAGATACTCAAATTATATCTAGTGGCAAGTCTGGAATATCAAGTTCACAATATTTGAATATTGTTTATGATATAATAGAAGAAAATAGAGTAGATACAATTTACAATTTTGATTTAGTCAAAGATATTGATATATCTAATGAGACTTCAAAATTTATAAAATTAAAAAATAAAAAATTAACTCCTTATATTGAATGTATAAGTAACAGAGTTTTAAAAATAGATGATATAAGTAAAAGATTTTCTGATGTTGATGGAAATCCATCTACATTTTCAAATATTTTTAAAATAACTCGTTCAGATTCATATAACAATTTACTTTTTAGAATTTCTAGCATTGATAATACTCAAATTCAATTAACAGAATTGACAATACTTGCTGACAATAAAAATATATTTAAATTGCAACAGGACTCAGTATTCAATTCTGATAATCAACTTGAATATGGAACATTTTCAATTTATGAGGATGAAATAGGTGAAAATTATTTGCAATTTGTACCAACAAATCCATATGATTATGATTATGATATTAAATTAATTAAAAGTAAATTTAATTCGTCTGTAGTAGGAGTTGGAACTGAATCTATAGGATTTGTAAATTTAACTGGTGCAATAACAACTTCAATATCAGGAATAACAACTTCGATTATTTCTATTCCATCACATAAATTTGAATCATTATATGCAAATGTTCAAATAATTAATAATTCAACCAATCAAATAAATTTTGTTGATGTTTATTTAAACTATGATGGAACTGATACTTATATTTCAGAGTATTATATTGATTCAGAATCTTCAACAAATAATTATTCCGGGAATCTAATTGGAACTTTTGGTGCTAGTATTTCACCTACTGGAATACTATCATTGAATTATACTAATAACTCATCAAGTACAATCAATATTAGATCAAAAATTGTTGGGTTCGGAACAACATCAGTTGGAGTAGGAACTTATAGATTTAAATTACCTGGTGAAATAGATGGTCTTGAGCAAACTGCAATCTATGAGTCAAAATATTTGAGTAATGTTTCTTCAACATCTGCAGTTATAACATCTTTAAATAAAAATGATTTTAATTCAATTAAATCTTTTGTAAAGGTGAGCATGGGATCAACAAGTGCTTTACATAAGATCTTGTTAGTCCAAGATAATCAAAATTTCTATATTCAACAATCTGCATTTCTTTCAGATGAAGGTGCTTCTGGAATAGGAACATTAGGAATAGGAACATTTGGTGGAGAATATTCTGGAAATAATTTTGAATTTAAATTCTATAAAGATTCTAATATAAATTCAGATATTAATATTCTTGCATTTAACCAATGTTTATATACTAACGTAAATATTGATAATATTCCACCAGATCTTTCTTATGGTAAAGTTAATGAATCTTTTGAAATTATTCAATATAATGCAATTAATGGAGATAGAATTTCAAGATTAGATTTCGATTTAAAATCAAATCAAAATCCAATATTTGCAAAAACTTTTAATCCCACCGATTCAGCAGTTTTAAATCTTTCTAGTGGATTATTTACAATTCCAAATCATTTCTTCAGCAATGCCGAAAGATTAATATATACTCCAAAATCTACATTTATTGGAATTGGTGAAAGTGCTGTAGGAATAGGATCTACATTAAATTCTGCCGGAATTGTAACTAATAGATTGCCATCGGAAGTTTATGTAATCAAATATTCTGAAGATACATTTAAATTATCTACTAGAAAAGATTATGCATTAATGGGAATAGGAGTAACATTTACATCCTATGGTCTTGGAAATGCTCATCAACTTGAAATGTACCATAAGAATGATAAATCAATAATTACTATAGACAATATTGTACAATATCCATTGTTATATACGCCGATAAAGTATACCCTTACAAACAATGGTGGACAAATTAGCGATACTTCCACCATATTTTCTATAAGTGGTATTTCTTCAATATCACCAAAAGATATACTTAGGGTTGACAATGAGTATATGAAGGTTATTTCTGTTGGACTTGGTACTACAAGTATTGGACCTATTACTAATACTGGATCTTTATCACTTGTAGAAGTTTCTAGAGGTTTTGTTGGTTCATCTGCAACTACTCATCAAGATACCGTAGGAATAGTAACAATTTATAGAGGATCTTTCAATATTGTTGGTAGTAAAATTTTCTTTGCGGAAGCACCAAGAGGAAACCCACAATTAAATATAGATAGAGGAAATTTGTCATATGAAACTTCAGATTTTTCTGGAAGAGTATTTTTGAGAAATGATTATGACACCAATCAAATTTATGACGACATATCTTATAAATTTACAGGAATAGGCAAAACTTTCACATTAACTAATCAAGGAATTAATACTGTAGGATTGGGATCTACTGGGCAAAATGGAATTTTATTTATAAATGGTGTATTCCAAACGCCAACAACAGATAATAATCCATCAAATAATTTTACAATTATAGAAAATTCTGGAATATCTAGTGTTGTATTTTCTGGTATACAAGATCCATATACTGGAGATTACATCACTTCTGAATATGATGTAAACCAAAATCAAACACCAAGAGGGGGTATAATTGTTTCTATTGGATCAACACTTGGATTAGGATACGCACCTCTTGTTGGAGCGGCTGTGACGGCAGTTTTAAGCGGGGGAAGCATTATCTCAGTTGGATTAGGAACAACTGATAATCTTGGTTCTGGTTACAATGGAATTGTTTCTATAGGAGTAAGTGTATATGAAAGTGGACATACTGGTGTTCCAGCAGTAATAACAGCATCAGTTGGTGCTGGTGGAACGTTAGCATTCAATGTTGTTTATGGTGGTAGTGGTTATACTAATCCAAAAATTATTGTTTCTCCACCATCTTATGAAAATCTAGAAGTCGTTGGTGTTTCTAGACTTGGAATAGGAACTACAACTACTACCGGAATTGGATTATTATTGACAGTAGATGTTGATGCTGGAATTACTTCTTCCACTGGAATAGGATCCACTTATTTTGGAGTATCATCTTTCAAAATCTCTAGGCAAGGATATTCATTTAATAGAGGAGATGTATTTAAACCAGTTGGATTAGTTACGGATAAAAGGTTAGTTTCCCCAATATCCGAATTTAAATTAACAGTTGTAGATACATTTTCAGATTCTTTTGCTTCTTGGCAATTTGGAGAATTTGATTTTATAGATTCTATAAAAAATTATCAAGATGGAGTAAGAACTAGATTCCCACTATACTATAATTCACAACTTCTTAGTTTTGAAAAATCTGAAGATTCTTCTATTGATTTAAATAATTTACTATTAATTGTTATTAATGGAGTTATTCAAGATCCTGGGATTTCGTACCAATTTGAGGGAGGTACATCATTTACATTTACATCTCCACCAAAAGAGGAAGATAAAATTGCAATATTCTTCTATAGAGGAACTAAGGAGTCTGATAGCAAACTTTATACAAATATATGGGAAACTATAAAAAAAGGAGATACCGTTCAGGTATTAAAGAGAAATGATATCATTGAAACAGTGTCTCAGAATAAAAGAACAGTATTTGATCTAGCATATTCTGATAAATTTGAAACTGATTTATACTTTGATCAAGGTGGTGATGTTGATACTATTAATTTCAAACCTATGAGTTGGTTTAAGCAGAAAAAAGATAGTATTGTTAATGGTGAGATAGTTTATAAATCAAGAAATTCAATAGAATCTCAAGTATATCCAACTGCTAAAATAATTAAAGATTTTTCAACTACTGATAAAGAAATTTTTGTTGATAATGCACAATTCTTTAATTATGAAAATAATCTAATACCAAATATAAAATTTGATGCTTTGATTGTTGACTACAATTCCGTAAATACTGTTGGATTGGTTACTAATTTTAAGAAAGAAGTTATTAAAGGAATTTCTAAAGTTGAAGGTTCTTCAGGAATCATTACTGGTATAAGTACAACAACCGGAATTGGTACTGCTCTAGCACTTAAATTTTATTTAAATTCTGTTGGAGCGGCACTTACCGATGGTTATCCAATTTATATTTTCAATACAAATATTGGAAAAGGAGTCACTTCAATATATACGTCAAATTCTTCAGTTGTTGGAGTTGGAACTACATTCTTAGATAACATTTATAATGTTAGTGCATGTTCTATTGACATTAACAATGTTGGAATTATTACATGCAATATATTATCTACAACTTCTACGGTAGGACTTACAACTTCCGGATCTATAGTTGGAAACTTTTCTTGGGGTAAAATGTCAGGATTCAGTAGATCTAATTCTCCAATTTCGATTGGTGTTACTGGAAAGAAAATTGATGTTGGATTAACCACTTTTTCTTCTATTCAAAGAAGAGGTTATGGACTAAGAAATATGGGAGCATTGCCAATAAAAGATGAATGATAGATTATAAATATAGAAAAAACTAGTAATATGTCTGCAGTTGTAACAGATCAGTTTAGAATTCTAAATGCAAATAATTTTGTAGAATCTGTAACAGATTCTACAAAAGCATATTATGTCTTTCTTGGATTAACAAATCCATCAGAGATTGGATTTGGAAGAACTGATACTTGGGATTCTAATCCACCATCACCAGTTGATAATTTCGATTATTTAAATCATTATCATGATACAACAATTTTTGGTAAAAAAATTACAAGTTCAAATATTAGAAGAATTATAAGAAAAATTGAATGGACTTCTAATGCCAAATATGAAATGTATAGGCATGATTATAGTATTTCAAATAATTTAAGCCCCTTAACTGGATCAGGTAGACTTTATGATACAAATTATTATGTTCTTAACAGCGATTATAGAGTTTATATCTGCATAGATAATGGATCCTCAGGATTAAATCCAACAATTAATGGTTCTTTAGATGAACCAAAATTTACAGATGTGGAACCAAAACCTGCAGGAGAAAGTGGAGATGGATACGTTTGGAAATATCTTTTTACAATTTCTCCATCAGATGTAATTAAATTTGATTCTACAGAGTATATTGTTGTTCCCAATGATTGGGATAAACCTATAGAAGATATTGATGATGCTGAAATAGTTAGAGTTAAAGAAAATGGCGATTCTACTGCCAACAATAATCAAATTAAAAAAGTTTATATTGAAAATGGTGGAAGTGGTTACAGTACAAGGATTTGTGATATTCTTGGTGATGGTAGTGGTGGTAAGGTTTTAGTTGAAACTGAAAATAGCGTAATAGTTTCAACTACGGTAGTTACTGGCGGTAGTGGATATACCTATGGAATAGTTGATTTAGGATCATCGTTTACTACTCCAGCAAAACTTATACCAATTATTCCACCATCCAAAGGTCATGGGTATGATATTTACAAAGAATTGGGTACTGATAAAGTTTTAATTTATGCTAGATTTGATGATTCCACAAAAGATTTTCCAACAGACACTAGTTTTTCACAAATTGGTATTTTAAAAGATCCAACTGTATATGGAAGCAATTCAATTTTTAATGATAATCAATATTCATCATTATACTCAATGAAATTATCTTCCGGTACTCCTACAATTGGACAAGAAATTACACAAACAGTCAGTGGGGGTACTGCAAAGGGATATGTTGCTTCATATGATGTCGAGACTAAAGTTTTAAAATATTATCAAGATAGATCGTTATTTTTCGGATCTACAGGTAATAGTGATCAAACAGATTATTCTGGTTTAAGTAATGATTCAAAAGTATTGTCATTTAGTTCATCTGGGGGAACAATAGGTCCTTTTTCTGGTTCTATTGATGTATCTTTTGGCGACCCTACTCCTACAAATAAAGTTACCGTTGGAAATAAAGTTATAGATTTGGGAGTTACTTTTACAAAAGGATTAGCAAATCCAGAGATAAATAAATCATCGGGAGATATTATTTACATTGATAATAGACCTCTAGTTTCTAGAAGTTCAAGACAAAAAGAAGACATTAAAATTATCCTGGAATTTTAAAAAAAAATGGCACAAAAAACAAATTTAAATGTTAGTCCATATTATGATGATTTTAATTCTGAGAAGAATTATTATAAAGTTTTATTTAATCCAGGGCGACCAGTTCAAGCTAGAGAATTAACAACCTTCCAATCGATTCTTCAAAATCAAATAGAATCTTTTGGTGGTCATATATTTAAAGAGGGATCTATGGTGATCCCAGGAAATGTGGGGTATGATGGACAATATTATTCAGTAAAACTCAATTCTACCAATTTAGGTATAGACGTTTCGGTATATATTAATTATTTTATAGGTAAAAAAATAACTGGACAATCTTCAGGAACAACTGCAATTATTCAATATGTTGCATTACCTGATGGAAATAATGTAACTGACTTAACAATATATGTAAAATACTTAGATTCTGATAATAATTTTAAATTTAATCCATTTGAAGATGGGGAATCTTTGTTTGCAAATGAAACTGTAGTATATGGAAATACTACAATTAATTCTGGAACTCCTTTTGCATCATTGGTATCATCAAATGCAACTTCTATAGGATCTGCAGTTTCTATTGCAAAAGGTGTGTATTTTGTTAGAGGATACTTTGCTAATGTGGAATCTGATACATTAATTCTCGATCATTATACAAATACCCCATCTTATAGAGTCGGTTTAAAAGTTGATGAATTAATTATAACTTCTAAAGATGATAAAACATTATATGATAATGCTAAAGGTTTTACTAATTATGCAGCTCCTGGTGCAGATAGATTTAAAATTAATTTAACTTTAACAAAAAAACCTTTAACAGATACAAATGATACAAATTTTATTGAGTTATTGAGAGTTCAAGATGGAAAGATTAAAAAAATTGAAACACAAACACAATATTCTCTAATCAAAGATTACTTTGCACAAAGAACTTATGATGAATCTGGAGACTATTCAGTAAATCCATTTATTGCTTCAATACATAATTCATTAAATGATAGACTTGGTAATAATGGAATATTTTTTAGTAATGAAAAAACTGATCAAGGAAATACACCATCTGATGATTTAATGTGTGTAAAAATATCTCCAGGAAAATGTTATGTTAAGGGGTATGATGTAACTACAATCGGAACAACAATTCTTGATGTTGATAAACCTAGAGATAAAGAAACTATTAATTCTGTGAATGTGCCATTTGAAATGGGTAATATTCTGAGAATTAATAATGTCTCAGGAACTCCAAAATTTGGTTCAACTATAGATCTTTATGATTTAAGAAAAAATTCAACTTCATCCCCAAATGGCACAAAAATTGGAGATGCTAGAGTATATACACTCAATTTAACAGATGCTGCATATTCTAATGCATCTACAAAATGGGATTTATACTTATATGATATTCAAACATATACCAAAATAACCTTAAATTCTGAAGTATCCTCTTCTGAATTAAAGAAAACTTCATTTATTAAAGGAAAAAGTAGTGGTGCAAGTGGATATGCTACCGTTGATGGTAGTGGATCTGCAGTAGTATATTTGCGCCAAACTTCAGGATCATTCTCCATAGGAGAACAAATTCAACTTGATGGAATAGATTTTCCAAGAACAATTAAATCAGTTCAAACATATTCTACGGATGACATTAAATCAGTTTGTCAACCAACCACCACATCTGGATATGCGATTGCATTTATTGCGGATTCTTATCTTGAAAATTTTCCTTTACCAAATGGAATAATAACAGTAAATATCGATGGAAGTACTGGAAATACAACTTCTAATGGATCAATTTTTACTGGAATAAAGGTAGGATCTATTCTTAGGTATAAAGAACCAGGATCCACAATAGAAACATTTAATAGAGTAAGTGAAGTTTCATCAGATGGTCTTTCAATTACAGTTGAATCGACTACAAGCGTATCTAATGTATGTGAAGGAAGTCTTCCATCTACTGGTCAATATGATGTTTCTATTGGATCACCAACTATAAGAAATAATACTTCTGGATTTTTATATGCAGAATTACCTGATAAAAATATCGCATCAGTAAATTTATCAGGATCAAATCTTTCTATTTCTTCTCAAATAACTAAAAATGTATCTTCAAATAGTCTAACCTTTAGTACTTCAGATTTTACTGGAATCACTAGTTCATTTTTACAAACATTTGATGAGGAAAGATACTCAATTCACTATTCTGATGGTGTAATAGAACCATTGACATCTGATAAATTTTCATTATCGGGAAATACTGTAACTATAAGCAATTTAACTAAATCAACTGACACTGGTTCAATTGTTAATGCGTCATTGATTAAAAATGGAATTACTAGTAAGAAAAAAGAATATAGTAGAAGTCGTATAATCAATATAACACTATCAAAGTATGTCCAATCTGGGAGCAATAGCAGTTCATCTCTTAATGATGGATTAACTTATAATAGGTTTTACGGGTTGAGAGTTCAAGATGAAGAAATTTGTTTAAATTATCCAGATGTAGCGAAGATACTTGCAGTTTATGAGTCTTTTGATACTAATGCTCCAGTATTAGATCAAATTGAATTTAGTGCCAGTGCAAATGTAAGTGCAAATGCAATAATTGGTGAAAATATACTAGGAAATTCAAGTAAAGCAGTAGCAAGAGTTGTTACAAACGCATCTACAAATATTTTAGGAATTGTATACTTAAATGAAAATAAATTCTCTGCTGGAGAATCTGTAATATTTGAAGAATCAAATATTACCACAGATATTGTTTCAATAACAGAAGGAAAATATAAAAATTTAACATCTTCATATAGGTTAGACAAGGGACAAAAAGAACAATATTATGATTATTCCAGAATTATTAGAACTGATAACAATACAGAACCTTCCAAAAAATTATTAATAGTATTTGATCATTATACTGTACCAACAAGTGATTCTGGAGATGTATTTACAGTATTGAGTTATGATGAGCAGAGATTTTTAAGTGATATACCTTCTATTGGATCTAAAGGAGTTAGATGCTCAGATACTTTAGACTTTAGACCGAGAGTTCCAGTATTTTCTTCAACAACCAAATCTCCATTTGATTTTGATTCAAGAACTTTTACTAATGATCCTAGAGTTATTTTATCACCTAATGAAAGTTCTTTGATTGGATATGAGTATTATTTGGCAAGAATTGATAAATTGTATGTAAATAAATTTGGAGTTTTACTGCTTCAAAAAGGTGTTTCGGCAAAATCACCAAAACCTCCCACAAAAAATGATGATGTAATGGAGATAGCAACTATTACATTACCTCCATATCTTTACAGGCCATCTGATGCAAAAATAACTCTTGTTGATAACAGAAGATACACTATGAGAGATATTGGTTTAATTGAAAATAGAGTAAAAAATTTGGAAAGGGTTACTTCTTTATCATTGCTTGAAACATCAACTGCATCACTCCAAATTCAAGATGCTGAAGGAAGGGATAGATTCAAATCTGGATTCTTTGTGGATGATTTTAAAAATTATAATTTGATCAATATGGATGTATCTAAAATCCAAATATCACAATCCGAATCCTCTATTGGTGGAAATGAATTAAGACCCATTATAAGTAGAAATAGTTTAAAAAGTCAGTTAGCACCAGCAAGAGATTTAATTGATGAAGAATTAGATTTATCGTCCAATTTTGAATTATTGGATTCAAATGTACAAAAAACCGGAAAAATTGTAACTTTAAAGTATAATTCTGTTGGTTGGATAGAGCAACCTTTTGCAACTACACAAGAAAATGTAAATCCTTTTCATATTTTAGAATACATTGGAAACATAAAACTTACTCCCGAAGAAGATCGTTGGGTTAGAACTGTACAATTAGCAGATAGACAAGTTTCTACAATAGTAAATCTTAAAATGGATCTTGGCATTGTTAATGTAAATGATGTTAGGACAAGAGGAGCATCTGTTGGTAGTGGTAGTCGTGTAACAATTGAAACTGAAGTATTTGATCGGAGTAACGTAGTAACAAATAGTTCTTCTACTACAAATGTATCGACAGAAAGAGTGTTTTTAGGATCTTCTGTAGATCAATATATGAGATCCAGAAATACTGAATTTTCAGTATCCGCTTTAAAACCAAAAACACAATTTTATCATTTTCTTGATGGAAATAGTTCTGTTGATTTTGTACCAAAACTTGTAGAAATTGCAAATGATGCCACATTACAAAATTACGGATCATCAAAACAATTCCAAGTAGGTGAAACTGTTGTTGGAACTTATGGTGGACAAGATTTAATTACTTTTAGAGTTGCCTCAGGAGATCATAAGTATGGGCAATTTAATTCTCCATCCAAAACATATCAGATAAATCCATATTTTCCAGATGAAAAATTATCTTCTACATACAGTTCTTCTTCAAAAGTTCTAAACGTTGATACTTATTCCTTGTGTGAAGAAGCACAAGGAAAATATCGTGGATATCTAGTAAAAGGTATGAGATTGGTTGGGCAAACAAGTGGGGCAGTTGCTTATGTAAAAGATCTTAGATTAATTACTGATAATTATGGAGATTTAATTGGAACATTCTTCTTAAAAGATCCAAATACAGATCCAGCACCTACGGTGAGAATTAATACTGGTAAGAAAACATTTAAATTAAATTCAAGTTCTACTAATGAAGTTGCACTTCCAGGAAATAAAGATCTTTCAAGTGCAGAAGCAATTTATAGTTCAGAAGGAATAGTTGAAACTTTTGAAAACGTGGTTACTACTACAACAACTAACCTAGAAACGACACAAACTCAAGTATGGAAAGAATATGTGACTCGTGCTAGATATTATGATCCTCTAGCACAAACTTTTGCCGTTGGTGGTAAAATTGAAGCACCTTCTGCTATTAATACAAATGATGATTCGAATGGTGCATTTGTAACTGCAGTTGATTTATATTTTGCCACAAAAGATACTGGAAATAATCCAGTAAGAGTCGAAATAAGAACAGTAGAATTTGGAACACCTACAAGATCTGTTCTTGGAACTCCTGCTATACTAAGACCAGAAGATATTTCAATTTCCAATAATGCAGAAGTTGCAACTCATGTAGTATTTCCTGAACCAATTTATTTGGCTCCAGGAAGACAATATGCAATTGTAATCATTGCAGATACAAGTGATAAGTATTACTTATGGACTGCGGTTATGAAAGAGAAGACTGTTAATACAGCATCTTTACCAGATGCTGATCAAGTTACATATAGTAGGCAATTTTCTCTTGGTAGATTATATAAATCTCAAAATGGTGCAGAATGGACCCCAAGTGACATGCAAGATTTGAAATTCAAACTTTATAAAGCTGAATTTACATCAAATACTGGAACAGCATTCTTCTATAATCCATCATTAGATGAAAGTAATGGATATGTTCAAAAACTGAATAATAATCCATTAACAACATTACCAAAAACTGCTACTATTGGTATTACTACATCAACTACATTATCCACCATTTTAACACCAGGAAGGAAAGTTGGCGAAAGTACAATTGCATATAGATATGGAACTATTGTTGGCACTGGAAGTTCAGTTTCCTCTGTTGGTCTCACTACTGGAGGAAAAAATTATGTTAGTGATAGCAATGTCAGCACATTTAACATCACTGGAAATGGTTCTGGTTTAACTTTAAATATTTCAGTTACTGACGGAGTAATTAGCGGAACACCCACTATTGTATCTAGAGGAAGTGGGTATGCAGTTGGAGATGTTGTTGGTATTGTCACATCAACCGTAGGTACAGGAAGTGGAACTGGGTCTGGTGCAGTAATTACTATTACTGGAAATGGTAATAGTATTGATACTTTATATCTTACTGGAGTTCAGGCTGAAGACTTTACTAAGAATGGAAGTGCAAACTTAGTATATTATGATAACTCTGGAACTAGAGTCTCTCTTGCCAACACTTACATAACTAGTTCTTCTGTAACTTCCCAAACAAGCCCCACGGATACAAATTCTGGTAATTTCTTAAAGGTTGATCATTTTGATCATGGAATGTATTCAAATACAAATCAAGTATTGCTTAAAAATGTAGAGTCTAGTATTGCTCCGGTTGTTTTAACTTCAGAGTTACTTTCTGAAAATATAACTTCAATTAGTATTGGTGCTGGAGATACTTCAAATTTTGCAACTTTTGAGGGAATTCCAGTAAGTCCAACTAATCCAGGATATGTAAAAATTAATAATGAAATTATTGCATATAGTGGTGTTAATGCCAGTGGAGTTTTGACTATAATTTCCGGAGGAAGAGGAGTAGATTCAACAATTATTTCTACTCATCCAATTAATAGTTTAATGTATAAGTATGAATTAAACGGTGTTTCGTTGAGAAGAATCAATAAAACACATGATATTAGTGATATAAATATTGGACTAGATGGGTATTATTTGGAAATTGATACCTCTGCAAATGGAAACTATGGTATAAATCGAAGTACCGATGGATCTTTCGCGGGTGCTCCTCAACTTTCATTTATTAGCAACCAAACTGTTGGTGGATCTAAAATTTTAGCAACAGAAAATATTCAATTCAATGCTTTAGTTCCAACTTATGACATCTTAACTCCAGGATCTGCAACTTCAGTAGATGCAAAAATTAGATCCGTAAGTGGTACTAGTATAAGTGGAAATGAAACTTCATTCTTGGATAAAGGATTTGAACCTATTCAACTAGGACAATTAAATAATTTAAACTCGACAAGAATTGTATGCTCAAAAATAAATGAATCTACAAAATTAACTAATTTGCCTAGAAATAAATCATTTACTACAGGAATAACGTTTACTACAACAGATAAAAATTTATCTCCAGCATTGTTTACTGATATTGCATTTACTGAATTTTATAGTAATAGGATTAATAAACCAGTTTCTGATTATGCATCTGATGGAAGAGTTAATTCTATAATATATGACCCACACGTTGCAACATATGTCTCCAATACAATTACACTGAGTAATCCATCAAAATGTTTGAAGGTTATCTTATCAGCATATTGTCACGAATCTTCAGATTTTAGAGTTCTTTACAGTTTAGATAGAGCAGACTCTAGTGAAATTTCCCAATCATTTGAACTTTTCCCAGGATATGATAATATTACTTACATAAGTAACGATGGATATTCTATTTTAGATTCATCAAAAAATAGCGGAAGACCCGATAATAAGGTTTCTTCAAGTTTAAATGGAGAATTTAAAGAATATCAATTTACTGCAGATAATCTTGATTTATTCATTGGATATAGAATTAAAATTGTAATGTCAGGAACAAATCAAGCTTATGTACCAAGAATTAAGCAACTTAGAACAATAGCATTAAGATGATAAAAGTTGAAGGATATTCAAATTTATATAGAGATGAACAAACAGGTGCAATTATTAATCATGACAGAGTAGCATATAATAACTATGTAAATTCTCTTCATAAAAGAGATTCTCAAAAAAGAGAAATTGATAACATAAAAAATGAAATAAGTGAGATAAAATCTTTATTAAAACAATTGCTTGAAAAAAATGGATCCTTCTAAAATAGAACTTACTTCAATATCAAAACTTTTTGAGTATGAAAAAATTTCAAGAGAAATAGAAAATTGTGAAGATATTCAAATCCTAAAAAATATCTGCAAATCTTATGTTAAACTTTATTTTGCTCAACAAGAATGTTTAACTGGGTTAAATATTAATACATAATATAAATATAAAGAGGTCTGATATCATATAAATGGCTGCAGTATATGTTAGCAATCTAGTTATCAATGCTGGATCAGATTTTAGTCAAGTTTTCACACTGGAAAATATATCTACAAATTCCGTAATGGATTTGTCTTCATATACTGTCACATCACAGATGAGAAAACATTCTGCTAGCACAACCTCTATTAATTTTAATTCTTCAATATTAAATCCATTAGAAGGTACTATAAAAATTCAATTAAGTAGTACAACTACATCCAATATAAAACCAGGAAGATATATCTATGATATTAATGCATACAATTCTTTAGATGGTACTACAACTAGAGTCATTGAGGGGATGGTTTTAGTTAGGGAAGGAGTGACTAGATAATGTCAGATATAAGAGTAAGAGTTGGCCAACCAGACTTACGTGTTAGTGTAGGTCAGCAAGATGCTATAAAGATAGTAGCATCAAATAATGCTGTTTCGAGTGGAATTTCTACATTTGCATTTGTAGCAGGTACAGCATATTATGCAAATATATCTGGATTGTCAACTTTTTCCACATCAGTTATTGGAGGGACTGCATCAATTAGTCAACTTAATGTAAGTGGTATATCAACTTTTAATGGTAATGTATACTTTAATGGCAATATTATTGGAAATTTAATATCAATAGATGGAGGTTCATTCTGATGGCAAAACCAGCAACTAGACAACAACTAATAGACTATTGCCTAAGACGCCTAGGTGCTCCTGTACTGGAGATTAATGTAGATGATGACCAAATAGATGATTTAGTTGATGATGCCCTCCAGTACTTCCATGAGAGGCACTTTGATGGTGTTGAGAGAATGTATTTAAAATACAAAATAACGCAACAAGATTTGAATAGGGGGCAGGGTAAAGGAACGAATGGAGTAGGAATTGTAACCACCACAGGATCTGCAAATATTAGTGGTATTGGTACTACAAGTTTCAATTTTTATGAGACTTCTAATTTCATTCAAATTCCAGATTCGGTAATTGGAATAGAAAAAGTATATAAATTTGATACAAGTGACATTTCTGGAGGAATGTTTAGTATTAAATATCAATTATTTTTAAATGATCTTTACTATTTTAATTCTGTTGAACTTCTCCAATATTCTATGGTTAAGTCATATTTGGAAGATATTGACTTTCTATTAAAAACTGATAAGCAGATAAGATTTAATAAAAGACAAAATAGAATGTATTTAGATATTGATTGGGGGGCACAAAAAGCGGATACATTTTTTGTAATTGATTGTTATAGAATTTTAGATCCAAATGATTTTACTAAAGTTTATAATGATAGTTTTCTTAAAAAGTATCTTACCGCATTAATTAAGAGACAGTGGGGGCAAAATCTTATCAAGTTTAGGGGAGTTAAGTTGCCAGGTGGCATTGAATTAAATGGTAGAGAAATATACGATGACGCAGAAAGAGAGATATCAGCAATAACAGAAAGAATGGCAATGGATTACGAACTTCCACCTTACGATTTTGTTGGATAATGGCACTTAATCCCTTCTTTTTACAAGGATCTCCAGGAGAGCAAAGACTCGTTCAAGAGTTGATTAATGAGCAATTAAAAATTTATGGTATAGAAATATTATATATTCCTAGAAAATTTGTAAGGAAAGAGACTATTATAAGAGAAGTTACTTCTTCACGATTTGATGATAACTTTGCTTTAGAAGCATATGTTAGTAATTATGATGGATATGCGGGGTCTGGAGATATTTTAACTAAATTTGGAATGAGTTTAAAAGATGAATTGACAATTATTATCTCAAGAGAAAGATTTGAAGATTTCATATCACCATTTTTAGATGGTATGGATAGTGAAGAAATTATATTATCTACAAGACCAAGAGAAGGGGATATCATTTATTTTCCATTAGGTAAAAGATTATTTGAAGTTAAATTCGTAGAGCATGAGCAACCATTTTATCAATTAGGAAAAACTTATGTTTATGAATTAAAATGTGAACTCTTCGAATACGAAGATGAAATTGGTGGTTTTAGTAATGCAAATTCTACTGTAGAAGAAATAGATAGAACTTTACAAAATCAAGGATATATTACAGCACTACAATTAATTAAAGTTGGCCAACAAGCAACTGCATCTTCATCAATTGGTATTGGAAGTGGATATGTAAGAAAAATTACTCTTTTAAACGATGGTTATGATTATGTAGGAATTCCCACTGTTTCAATTACTCCTCCACCAGCTGGAGGAACAACAGCTACTGCAGTTGCATTTACTACATGCAGAGGAGGTGTTTGTTCAATAAAAGAAATTTTATTGATAAATACTGGATCAGGTTATACTGTAGCGCCCTCTATACAAATTTATCCAAACGGTAGCGGAAAAGGTGCCGAAGCTTCATGTGAAATAGTTACAAATTATAGTGGAATTAATAATATTGGAATTCAAACCTATGGTCAAGGTTATGTAAATTCACCTACAATTACATTTAGTTCTCCAAATATAGGATTGGGAACTGCAATAGGTAGGGCAATTGTTGGATCTTCTGGAAGTATAACTGATATTCTTATAATAGATGCTGGAATAGGATATTTAAATGCACCGAATATAACAATAGCACCTCCTCCATTATTAACTGGAATTGGTACATATGCATTCAATGAAATTGTAACTGGATCAATATCTGGTACTACATCAAGGGTTAAATCTTGGTACAAAGATTCCTCAATTCTTGAAGTTGGTGTAATTGATGGTTCATTTGAACCTGGAGAAATAATTGTTGGATCTGCATCATCGGCAAGGTATACACTCAAAAATATTTCTAAGAGTCAATTTGCTGATAAATATGAACAAAATGACGAGATTGAAAATGAGGCGGATCTCATTGTAGATTTCTCAGAATCAAATCCATTTGGTAACTATTAATGCTAGGAACTTATTACTATCACAACATTATAAGAAAAACAATTATTGCTTTTGGTACTGTTTTTAATCAAATTCAGATTAAACACCAAGATGCTGAAGGTTCTCCATATAGTGAACTTAGAGTTCCATTATCATATGGACCAATGCAAAAATTTCTTGCAAGAATTGAACAACAGGCAGATTTAAACAAACCAGTTCAAATTACATTACCAAGAATGTCATTTGAAATGGTATCTATTAAATATGATCCAACTAGAAAGGCGGGTGTAACACAATCTTTTAAAGCATCTGACGGACAAAATTTAAAAAAAGTTTTTATGCCAGTTGCATATAATATTGGATTTGAATTAAATATTTTTACAAAATTAAATGATGATGCTTTACAAATTGTAGAACAAATTCTCCCATATTTTCAACCAGCATTTACTCTTACTGTAGATTTGATAGATTCAATTGGAGAAAAAAGAGACATTCCTCTCGTATTAGATGATATTTCGTTTAAGGATGATTATGAAGGAGATTTTTCTACAAGAAGATCACTAATTTATACTTTAAGATTTACAGCAAAAACTTATCTGTTTGGTCCTATTGCAGATACTACTGATGGTCTCATCCGCAAAGTACAAGTTGATATGTATACGGGTACTGATACTATAAATGCTAAGAGAGAAATGAGATATACTGTAGTTCCAGATCCTATTGATGTTGCACCAGGAGATGATTTTGGATTTAATGAGAACTGGGAATTTTTTAATGATTCTAAATCTTACAGTCCAACACAACAAACAGATATTTGATGATTAGATATGACAAATAATTTTGAATCTATTGATAAGGCATTGAATACCGAAAGTAGTATTATTGAAGTTGAATCGAAATCATCAGATGTTGAACTAATAAAAACAACATCTGATGATATTCAAAAAGATTATGAATATACTAGAGCAAATTTATATTCTTTAATTGAGAAAGGTCAACAAGCAATTAATGGGATATTAGAAATTGCTGGAGAAGGTGGAAGTGCAAGAGCATATGAAGTTGCTGGACAAGTAATTAAGAGTGTTGCAGATACTACCGATAAATTAATAGATCTTCAAAGGAAAATAAAAAGTATTGAAGATGATGCTGTAAAAACTACTAATAATGTAACAAACAATGCAGTATTTGTTGGATCAACTTCAGAATTACAAAAATTACTCAAACAAGGTTTTCTAAATAATAAAGATAAATCTTAATTGTATAAATGCATTTGAAATCTCACAAGTCAGTTGAGCAAATTGCGAAGAAACATCGTCTTGAAGTTTCCTTTGTAAAAAAGCAACTTGAAATGGGAATTCCTATCGAGCATGAGCATACAAAAGATAAAGATTTAGCGACTGATATTGCTTTGCAACATTTAGATGAAATTCCAGACTATTACACTCGTTTAAAAAAGATGGAGTCAGACGCTAAAAAGCATCATAAAAAATTTAAAGATGTGAATGTAAATGAAGAAGGTCTTCTTGATTGGTTTCGTAGTAAATCAAAAAATGGAAAACGTGGTTGGGTAGATGTTGTAGATGGTGATGCTTGTGCTAGAGAGGAGGGAGAAACTGCGACTCCAAAATGTGTGTCATCTGAAAAACGTGCTTCAATGAGTAAGTCGGAAAGACTTGCCGCACAAGCAGCGAAAAGAAGAGAAGATCCAAATCAACCACAAAAATCTGGTGCTTCTAAACCAACTATGGTAAAAACAGATAGAAAAACAAGGAAAGAAGAAATGGATTTACAAGAAGTTAAAGATAAACCAGGCAAAGGTAGTGGAACAAAAGATGCTTGTTATCATAAAGTTAAATCTAGATATAGTGTTTGGCCAAGTGCATATGCATCTGGAGCACTTGTTAAATGTCGTAAAGTCGGTGCAGATAATTGGGGAACGAAATCAGAAGCGTGTTGGGATGGATATCAACAAAAAGGTATGAAAAAGAAAGGTAAAAAATTGGTTCCAAATCGTGTACCAGTAAATGAAGCATTAGGTATGATTAGATTTTGTCCAAAGTGTAATAAAGACGAAACACGCAATGAATGTAAATATGGTCCAAAATACTGGGACATGTTTTCAATCCCATCAGCACTTACAACCAATCAATTAAAATATAATATTGCTACAGTTCATCCTGGAAATTTTCCAGAATCTTATGATCATGAGCATTCAATGGCTAGATCAGAACTTTCCACTATCGTTTCTGCAGCAAAAAGACTTCGTAAAAAAATGAAAGGTGAAGGAAATATTGAAGCATGGGTTCAATCAAAAATTACAAAAGCAGCAGATTATCTTGATGCCGCAGCAGATTATGTTGATAGTGGTGAGATGAAGGCCGAAAGTGTTGAGGGTGGTCCAATTCTCCCTAAAGAAAAGGGTAAAAGAGTATTTCCTAAAGGACAAGAACCAAAACCAACTGGTGCAAAATTACCACCTCTTCAAAATGCACATTATGAACTAGAAGGTGATCTGGTCGAATATTCAAATTGGAGAGCAGAATTTGGATTATCTGAGGATTGGCAAAAAGTTAATCGTAAAGACAAAACTGATGGTTTAAGTCAAAAAGCAGTAGACGCTTATCGCAGAGAAAATCCTGGATCAAAACTTCAAACCGCTGTAACTGAAAAAAATCCAAAAGGTAAAAGAGCAAAGCGTCGTGCTAATTTCTGTCGTCGTATGAAAGGGATGAAAGCAAAACTGACTTCTGCAAAAACTGCAAGAAATCCAGATTCAAGAATCAATAAAGCACTTCGTCGTTGGAACTGTAACTAAAAATGAAATCTTTTCAACAATTTCTTTCAGAAAGTATTAACATCGCTGGAGATTTCAACGGAAATCTTTACATGAACGCATCGCAACCAGAAACGACTAAAGAATCTTTTCTTGCTGACGTAGTTTGGCAGGGAAGATTATATCGTATGGAGGTTGAGGGTAAAATGATGAATAAAAATGAACTTGCTGAACAACTGCAGGGAGAGTATCCTGGGGCAATTGTTCATAATATCTATCCAGCAGAATCTACTTCTATAAAAGTTAAAAATGCACAAAGATATAGACCAGAAA
>JACCDT010469295.1_pt1 | contig 33401 bp, 33 predicted proteins | sample 7446291 | NCBI WGS metagenome assembly JACCDT01 (sample SAMN15323446, study PRJNA562643) | freshwater metagenome | isolation source: river surface water | place: USA:Blue River Watershed | collected 2017-08-17
CGTCTCAGTCTTCTTTTTGCTATAATGGCAGAATCATGTTACTTCTCGCAATCGAAACTAGCTGTGACGAGACGGCTATCTCCATAGTAAAAAGAGTCAGAGGGAAAAACGTACGCTTCGAAGTACTTTCTCATCGTATCCTTTCACAGATTGATCTACACAAACAGTACGGCGGAGTCTTCCCGGCACTCGCCAAGCGCGAACATGCAAAAGCCATCACCCAGCTCATCGCAGAAGCATTAGGAGAGGCTGAAGTCTTAGTAGAAAGAACGAATGCTTACCATATCCCAAATAGCGACAGGAAAAAGCTAGAAGCGCTCCTTGAAAAGGAACCTGAGATGATGAGCGCGATGAAAGTTCTCTTTGAAGGTATACAGAAACCTGCAATTGATGCGATTGCTGTAACTGAAGGCCCTGGACTTGAGCCTGCGCTTTGGGTCGGCATTAATGCGGCACTCGCCCTAAATACAGTCTGGGACATCCCTATCTACCCAGTGAACCACATGGAAGGACACATCATTGCAGCGCTCCTCTCGCAGAACGATACATTCTTTGAGCTAACTGACTTCGAGCTCCCGGCGTGCGCACTCCTCATATCTGGCGGACACACAGAGATAGCGCACATCCCTCGTCTTCGTTCGTACAAAGTTATAGGGAAAACTAAAGACGACGCAGTCGGAGAAGCATTTGATAAGGTGGCGCGCATGCTCGGTCTCCCTTACCCTGGCGGACCAGAAATCTCCCGTCTTGCAGAACAAGCAAGAAAAGAGAGCCTTGTGGTGAGAGAAGATCTGAGACTCCCCCGTCCTATGCTTCACAGCAAGGATCTTTTCTTTTCTTTTAGCGGACTAAAAACATCCGTACTCACCAAAGTAAAAAAGGAAGGAGAGCTAGACGACAAAGTGAAGAAGATGCTCGCGCTTGAGTTCGAAAACTCAGTAACAGATGTCCTAGTAGCGAAAGTAAAGCAGGCGGTCTATGAGACCGGTGCCAAGAGTCTCATCATAGGCGGCGGGGTAAGTGCTAATACTCATATTAGATTCGCTCTTAAACAATTAGCTGACAGCGAAGGCTTTTCATTATTTATTCCAAACAGAAATCTCTCAACAGATAACGCGCTCATGATAGCATCCACTGGGCTATTACATATCGCTAACGACGAGAAGCCTCGCGTGAAGCTATCTGCCAAGGGTTCATGGTCAGTGGGCGACTGTTAAACATAATAGAGGCAATTAGAAACAAAAAATTCCCTTTCGGGAATTTTTTGTTATCTCTAGGTTACGCTCACTTTTGGTGAGCAGTAGCTTGCTCCAAAGATAAATGCCTATGTGAGTGCGGTCGCCCACCAAAGGTAAGCGCAACCGACTGTAATGAGTGTACTACACCCACATCTTTCATTCAACTTTTTGTTTTTCTTAGCTTAAAAATTTTCTTTTTACTTTTCCAGCGAACTAGACGACATGTTTTATTCAAGCAGCAAATACAAAAACTTTTTGCCCTAAAATGTCTTGAGATGCTAGGAGTATAGGAACTTTTTTGAGGAGGTGTGGTTAGTGCCACATTGACGACAAAAAAGTTCCGTAACGACAACGCAGATTGAGACATTTTAGGGCAAAATGTAAACAGCCATCTTGCGATGACTGTTTGCATTGGCATTTATTTATCTTTGTTGTGAACAAGCTGTTCCACACTCACAAGAAAAGTATACCTTACCTAGCTGGTGTAAGCAATTGCTTTATGTAAGCGTCGATTGCAGCCGCCTCTTCTGGCTTTTGCTTCTTAATTTCCTGAAGTAGCTCAATTGCGAGCGTGGTCTGGTTAGTAGCCAAGAGCCCTGAGATAACATCTGGATCTGCAACAACTGGTTGACCTTTTGCGATAGAGTAGTCCCTGGCCTCCTTATAAGCTCCTGCGTACGCGGCACTAATGAGGAACCATTTCTGAGCATTCTGACATTTGATATCGAGGTCATATGTCTCTCTTCCGAGAGCGTACCCTTCGGCGAACTTCTGCTGTAGTAACTTAGCGCGTATGAGATCGTATGTAAGCAGCTGCTTATTAGGAGCTATCGTATGCCCTTTAGTAAGCACCTCATCAGCTGATACTCCGTCCCCTATTCCATTAAAGAAGAGTCCATAGAGTGAGAGCATTCTGACATCCTCCTGGTACTTAGGATATGAATCGGTCACATCCTTTCGCGCGGCTATGATGAGGTTGTTAAGCGCCTGTGCCGCTGCCTGCTTATCCCCCTGCGGCATTGTGTCTGGAAGCTTAATCTGAGCCATACGTGGAACCATCTGAAGAAACTGTTCACGCGCTTCTATGCTTCCGAGCGTATTCATAGCTATTGCGTTAGTAAACGCGTCCTGCTGAACTTTTACCGCATCTGCAAATGGCATAGTCTGCATGTACTGGCTGATACTCATCGCTTTGATCACTAGACCGTTCACCACAAGTGGTCTGTAGTTTACATAGTAAAGAGTAACAAGAAGCACGATACCGATAACTGGCGCGACCAAGTAGTTAAGCGAGTCACCTGACACCACTGGTTTACCGTGAGCAACACCGTGCTTTGTTCTCACAGTTACATATGCAAGAAGTGCGAAGAAGAGGATATAGCTGGTGAGGTTATCAAACACGAAGATATTGTGAACGAAGTATCCAGCAAGAGCTCCAGTTATAATTGCCTTTTCAAGGGTAGTCATGTCGTTTTCTTTACGCCACATGAACCATAGGGTTACACCATAAAGTGACAAGTATGTGAGGAGTCCAAGGATTCCGCCAGCAACCAACCAGTCGAAGAACACATTGTGAGACCTGTCATACCAAGGCTCAAGGTTACACATTTCAGTAGGAATGAACTTACGCGCAAAGATGTGACTAAAGTTATCCTGACCATATCCAAGTATCGGTCTTTCTTTCCATGCCTCGTAGCTTATCTTCCAGATTGAGAATCGGCTCGCGGTAGTAATATCGTTAAGAGAGATACTAGCGAAACGATAGAGCGTTGGAGATGACTTGATAAGCGGAGTCTCTTTGAAAATAAAGACAGCAGAAACGAGTATCGCAACCGCAACAAGCGTCTTAATAAAGAGCTTTCGCATCTTCCCCTTCTCTACAAGCGTCAGTAGGCCGAGTGTTACAAGACCTCCAATAATAAGACCTATGATAGAGCCTCTTGTCCCAGAATAGAAGACACCGAAGAGGTTGGCTGCGATAAGTAGTGGGTAGCCCCATGACTTTCGTGGATTCGCTGACTGTGACCACATCATTGCAGCGATGAATGTGTACATGAGACAGAAAACTCCAAAGTATGCAGAGTTACCAATTGTAGCGTCTATTCGGTTGAGACTCTGATGAATCTGGAAACGCTCACCAAACCAAAGTGAAAGCTCAGGAAGAATTTTAGAAACAATGAGTCCTTTAGCCCCCAAGAATTGGAAGAACCCGTAAAGGAGAACCAGGATGTTGCCAGCGATAAAAAATTTCCACATACGCTGCCATTCCTCAAGTGATCTGACCATTACAGTAAGTACAAAGAAGTAAGCAAAGAGGTGGATGTGACCGACAAACCCTTCCATTCGTTCAAAGTTACTCCACATACTTCTCTCAGGGTCTACTCCAAAGATATTAGAAAAGAGGAGTACGACCATAAACGCCATATATGCCAAGATGATTGGAGACTTCTTGATATTGATACGGTAGTGAGGGTCAGACAGTGCAAGAATCGCCCATCCGGCAAGCGCAACTTCAACTAATATTCTAAAAATGAGATTCTTCCCCGAGATGAACGGGAAGAAGAGTGAGCTCCCAGTAAACCAGCTCACAACATCGAACGGTCCGCCGTTAGCCACGTGGAGTGCGATAAAAGGCACCACAAGGAGACATGCCCAAACTATCTTTTTAATATAACTTTGCATAAAATAATCGCTACAATATAAGGTCTCTTGGTTAAATAAAGAGTTGTTGTGAAGTGTATCATGCTGTGCCCCCTCCCTCTATATTGACCAAGCACAAAATACGGGGTAAATGCTATACTTGGCAAATGGAAAAAGTCTCAATCCCTAAAGTGATTCACTACTGCTGGTTCGGAAGGAATCCAAAAAACCCTCTGATAAAGCGCTGCATCGAGAGCTGGCAGACCACATGTCCTGACTATACCATTAAAGAATGGACTGAGGAGAACTATGATGTTGAGGCTCACCCCTTCACGAAGAAAATGTATGCTTCAAAAAAATGGGCCTTTGTTGCTGACTACGCACGGCTCGAAATTTTGGAAAAAGAGGGAGGTTTTTATCTCGACACAGACATGTTACTACTCCAATCCCTGTCCCCTCTTTTAACTAACGACTGTATCTTAGGTGAGGAGGAGCCGGGCATGATAAGTGCTGGTATGATTGCCTCTATTCCACATCACCCTTACATTCAAAAAGCAAAGGACTACTACGATAACCACGTAGCCCAGCTAGTCACAATCCCAAGAGCTCTCACTAAAGTTTTTAATGAATTAGAAGACAAGAGCACTGTAACTGTTTACCCACCACACTACTTCTATCCGTTTGACCAGAAGAACATTAAAAAATATGTTGGTCAGGAGCTCCCGACAGATGTCTACGGTGTTCACCTTTGGAATTATTCTTGGGGGCACCCACTCAATAAATTTTTTAAGAAGGTTGGAGTATATTCTTTTGGGAAAAAGGTGACAGAAGTTCTTCGTATCAAAAGAATAATTAAAAGAATCTTTCGTTTTATCTAGAGACTAGTCTATCCTATGAAATTCAGCATTATCACGCCGACCTTTAAAAGAAGTGAAGCGCTCGCTCGCGCGGTCGCATCAGTTAAGGCTCAGACATACGTAGACTGGGAAATGGTAATCATTAACGACTCACCGACAGATGAGACTTATTTTAGCTTCGTAGGCACAATTAACGATCCTCGTATCCGTTACTTTGTTAACGACAGAAATCGCGGTGTTAACTTCTCGAGAAACTTTGGACTTGACCACCTTGGAGCAGACTCTAAGTGGGTAATCTTTTTGGATGATGATGATACACTCGCCCCTGACACGTTAAAGAACTTTTATGACCTTATTCTTCTCCATGGCGAACAAAAATGGTTCATGACTAACCGCGCACTAAAAAACGGATCACCGCTCACTGTTGGGGCGATTGATGAAAATACTTACTCTTATTTCTGGAACTATCTTTTTTTTAAGAAGATACAAGGTGATGCGACACACTGTATAGAAACCAAACTCATAACACAGAACCACGTTCGTTTCCTTACATACGTAAAGCAGGCGGAGGAATGGTTTTTCTTTTATCAAATAGGTAGGCACTCCTCCATTTTTTACGGGGACCACAATAGCACCATAACTGATGGATATGACGCACGATCAGGCCTTAACTTTAGAAAAAGAACTTTTGAAGAAAAAAACGAGACGCTCATTAAGATTTTCTACGAAGCTACCGCGATGAAAATCATTTCAGGACAATTTCTACTCTATATGTTTCTACGATCCATAAAGCTACTTATTGGCAAATAGCTACTATGGGCACGAAGACTATACAACAAGAACGAACACTCTTTGAGCATCATAAAAGAAATGTATACAAAATGCTATAATCTAAAATATAATGAACCCATTTTCCTCAGAAAAGCTTATAGCTAAATGGTCTGAAAGCGGTTTCCAAAAGTACTTCAAGAGCACAACTTGGTCCTTCGCTGCACGAGCACTTTCAATGCTTATATCTTTTGGTGCCACTACATTTATCGCCAGGAGCCTTGGCCCATCGCATTATGGCCAGTTAAGTTATGCACTGAGTTTCGTCGGACTATTTGCTTTCCTTTCAACAGTTGGGATAGATAATATTCTGTATCGAGACCTCATCAAAAAACCAGAAGAAACCAACAAGCTACTAGGGAGCGCCTTCATAATAAAAGTTGTTGCTGGATCTTTCGCTGCCGCTTTATGTAGTGTTGCAGCACTTTTCATGGTCGATAACGATGTTTCAAAAATACTAATCTTTATTTTAACTGGAACATTCATATTCAACTCTTTTCAGATTATTAACCATGAATTCCAAGCAAAAGTACAATCAAAATATCCTTCGATAATCACCATTCTTGTTGTTCTTATTTTAAACATCCTCAAAGTCTCCGTCATCATGCTTAATGAGGGCGTCATTTATCTGGCACTGATACTCTTGTTGGAGCCTATTTTGTATATGCTATTTTACATCTACATCTATACAACAAAACTCGGCGGAAAAATAACCAGCTGGAGTTATGACAAGTTGACGATACAGTCTTTATTAAGAGACTCGCTCCCTCTTCTCTTTTCTAGCGCTTTCGTCTTGATTTATTCTAGGATTGATCAGGTTTTTATAAAACACATGATTAATAGCGAAGCTGTCGGTATATATGATTCAGCTGTACGCGTTGCAGAGGTCTGGTACATCGTACCAAGTATTTTGGTGACAGCGCTTTTCCCAGCCATCATTAATGCAAAAATAACCTCAAAAGAAATGTACTTTAAAAGACTCAAGAAATTGGGACTGTTCCTGCTCTCTCTAGCGATTGCTATCTCACTTCCTGTAACCATTTTGTCTCCATTCATTATGAATACTTTGTATGGCGAAGCATTCATTGCAGGAAGCATAATACTCCAGATATACGTGTGGGCAACTATTGCTATTTTCCTTGGGTCACTCGTTCTTAACTACCTGATTGCAGAAAACTATCGAAAGGTTCTCTTCTTTACTTCACTTATACCAATGCTGATTAACGTAGTATTAAATATACTATGGATACCTAGTTTTGGGATCGTTGGCGCTGCATATGCTACATTTGTTTCGTACATGTTTGCACCACTCTCAATTCTCTTTTTCCAAAAGACTAGGGCAGATTTTTTTAAGATTTGTAAATCATAAAGCATGAAATTCAATACATTCCTTATTAACATGGATAAGAGCACGGAGCGTCTTAGCTATATGACAATGCAGTTAAACGATTGCGAAATATCCTTCACTAGACAGCCTGGCGTAGACGGTAAAACGTATGATTTTACAGGTGTGTATTATGATGAAGTGAGCCGAAGACAGAACGGTTCCACGTTAGCGTTGGTTGAGAAAGGCTGCGCGATGTCACACCGGTTAGTTCTTGAACAAGCGAGAGCACAGCATCTAGATTATGTACTCATATTAGAAGACGACGTAGAAATCCCCACTAACTTCAAATTAATCATTGATGAGGTGCTGCACGACAGAGAGGCCGGTAAGACTTCTTGGGAGTACTTGGCATTTAACTACCCGACTGTTGGTTTTAAATTTATAAAACTCTGGTTTTTCCTACTGAATGAGCAGTTTAAAAAAGCACCTTCCTTGTCTCTTTATTTAAGAATACCTATCTTTGTGATTAAAGGACTCTTGCTTAGCATACTCTCAATTTGGGAAGGACTCCGAGACGTTGTGTATAAAAAAATGTATACCTACGGTAAGCCAGGTAAGTTTTATCGACCTATATATTTGGCGGGCTGCTATCTTGTCACAAAAAAAGGTATTGAAAAGTTACTAGAAGTACAAAGTAGTATCATCTACCCAGCAGACAGAATTCAAAATGTTGCACGTATCAGAAACGGACTCAAGCTCTATCACTTTATCCCTCTCATTGTAAAGCAAAGAAGGGACAAGTTTGAAAGCACGATGTATAACAATAAAGATTACGTTTTTAGTAGGTACGATTAAAACAACCGAGTGATCTGTGGCATCTATGCAAAAAATGATGCTTCCATCTTTTTTGCGATCCTTGAGTGTGGGTAGTAACCTGCATACACCGCTTTTGCCATAAGAGATATTCTCTTCCAATAAATTGGTGTTGGGCCAACTTTAAACAATCCTAATATATAGAGTCCAGCTACCCAGCATATGATATTCAAGAAAAGCGAAACTTTTGTCTGATGGCTGTGCTTAATTGATAGTCTCACCATATTTCTTAGTCGGTAATACACTTTAAAATCAAGTGTCTTTTTATCGAACTGACTGAATATATGTGACCCGTTATCTCCAAACGTAAGATCAACGTCATAGAGACGTGGGACAACCCCGAGATACGAAACATATCCAAGTTTTTTTATATTCCAAGAGTACTCAAGGTCATCACCGTAGAGAAACAATGACGCATCCGGAAGCGGCGCCATCCGAACAGCTTCTATCGGAATGAATGCTCCGCCGTAAATAAACGCCTCTGTCGGAATAACGGGGATAAAAGGACCCCGCTTGAGGTGCTTCTTGTTTTGAATAAAAAGCAAAGCAAAAAAGTGCATTAGTTTTCTAAAACTAAAAACTTCGAAAAATGTCCCTCTCGGTGTGTCGTCAAGAATTGATCTCTTATAAAAAACCTCCTTATTATCAAGAACTGTGTGACGATTGCCAGAGAGAACAATCTTCTTATCTGGAAAAAGTTTAAGCGTGTCCATAAACATCCCAACTGAGTTGTCTTCTGGAACTGAATCGTCATCAAGAAGGTAGACGAAATCACAATCTGTGGTACGAGCATACTCTATCCCTTTAGCAAATCCTCCCGCTGAACCTAAGTTCTTCCCTGTTTCAATGACCACAACTCGGTCACCATACTGTGCGACACCCTCTTTTATTTGACCCTTAATTGCGGCACCATTATCAACGATTACAAACTTAGTGATATGAGGGTCTCGCATTACAGCAATAACAACCTGTGAAAGAAACTTCCACCTATCTCCATACATGATAGTAACTGCCGTGACTTTTGGATACATAAATAAAGGAATTTTAATTAAAATTTCTTAATTAAGTATACTAAAAAACCACTTAATACACAATTGACGAAGCATGTTTTATATTATATACACTAATACACCTTTCTAAACAAGCAGGCAGGAACACGCCCACCACTTTCGTGGCGGGCGAAGTTTTTATAATAACATTAAAATTAAGAACTGCACCCCGATTATTGACATTTATTCTCTCCAAAGGTGGCTATATTAAATCGATAAGTTATGTTAAAATAACAAAATACTTAACACATATGATTAAAGGAGAAAAAATCTTTATCACCGGAGGAGCAGGCTTCCTAGGCCAGCACTTGGTAAAGCGCTTTTACAGCAATAATGAAATCACTATCTTTAGCCGTGATGAAGCAAAGCATTACTATCTGAAGAAAAAATTTCCTAAAGTAAACTGTATCATCGGTGACATTAGGAATTATGAGCTTTTGAATGATTCACTCAAGGGTCATACTATCGCAATCTTTGCAGCTTCCCTTAAGCAGATAGAAGCAGTTGACCAAAATGTAGAAGAATCAATTGAGGTAATCATTCGTGGAGCGATTAACTCACGAAAAGCAGCTATACGAAACAACCTAAAAGCTGCCGCATTTATCTCATCAGACAAAAGCAGATCAGCCACCACACTCTACGGCGCAATGAAGTTCGTTGCCGGAGAAGCATTTATTGTTAACGCTGAAAAAGAAAGCACTAAACTCTCTTCTGTTATATATGGCAATGTTCTTAACTCAACAGGGTCTATCATTCCCCTCATTTGGAACTCGATAGAAAACCAATACCCACTCAGTCTCTATGGTGAAGAAATGACACGGTTCTGGATTGATATTGAGAAAGCGCTCGACAGCATAGAGCTCGCACTAGAACACACTGGTTACAATATTGTCCCTAACTTGAAGGCCTTTAAGATAAAAGATCTCTTTGAAATATATGAGGAAGAATTCGGTCTTAAATGGTCTTTAGGTAAACCAAGAATCTCAGAAAAAACTCACGAGCAAATGTTTTCCCCTCACGAAATAGATAGAACAAAATATCATAAAGACGCAGACACATATCTCATTCATTTCAAAGAAGTATTTAATGAAATCGGCATGATGAAAGATGGGCTAAGTTCAGAGAATTGCGTTATTTCAAAGAAAGAGCTTAAGGATATGCTTAAAAGGCACAACTACTTTAGACCTCTACCTCACTAAGAAACTATGGAAAAAATTCTTGTTCTTGGACATAAGGGTATGCTGGGAAATGCTGTATATAAATACTTCTCAGAACAGCCTGACCGCTTTTCTTTGCTCACGCTAAATGATCGATGGGATACCGAAGAGTTCAAGAATAATATGACATTACAGGAAGCTGATTACATAATCAATTGCATAGGCATCATCCCACAAAAAAAGCCAGCACCTGAACTGTACCAAAAAGTAAACACCGACCTCCCTGTCTTTTTAGAAACACTGGGGAAGAAAATAATCCACCCTACCACCGACTGTGAATTTTCTGGCTCAATTCCAAATGACCAAAAGTACACTAAAGAGTCTGTACGAGATGTGAGTGATATATACGGGAAAAGTAAGGCAGATATTTCAAAGATGATTGAGGAGTCCTTTGTGAACACAAAGATGATTCGTACCTCAATAATTGGTCACGAGGAAAACACGCACCTCTCCCTTCTTGATTGGTTCCTAAGCACAGAAGGCACAACAAACGGATACACCAATCATTATTGGAACGGTATCACAACCCTAGAATGGGCTAAGCTTGCCGAAAATTTAATAGAAAACTGGGACACACTTCCTACTCTTAATCAATATGGCACAGAGCTTATACGAAGTAAATATGACCTACTGTGTGACATAAAAAAAGTGTACGAAAAAGATATTACTATTATCCCTTTCGAAGCACCTGCCGGGGCAAATAAATGCCTTACAACAGACATGGTGATTAAGCCAATTGCTGAGCAGCTCGCCGAGTTAAAAGAATTTTATAAAAAAGAGCATCGCGCTGTTTAGCTTTGCCTGAGCTATTTCTTCTCTAAAATCATCCAGTTCTGCTCTTGCCAACCTCGCTCACGACGAAGTTCATACAAGTCTTTTTTATTGCTAACTGAGGCAAGGAATGGAAAATCCTTTGGGTCAGCCAAGACAAAAGGCACAATAGTAACGCTGTGTGTAGCTTTAAAACGATTTGTTAGAGATTCTTGTATACCTGGACGAATAAAATCATGGAGCTCAATAATAGCCATATCTACCGTTAAGAGTTCTGGTGATGTGACAGGGTCGAGAATATCAAGTTCTCCCCCTTCACAGTCACACACTAGGAGTGTGTGGTTTGTAATGTACGGCGTGATATTTTTAGCTGTTGCTTCTCCTAACAGAGTAAGCTTATTGGTTAAGTGATTCATTGTGTACATTTCTTCTGTCAGCTGTCTTCCTTTTTCCTCAATCTCAAAACCAACTAAATGGGCATCCTTATAAAATCTACCGAAACCGATTAGGTAATACCCCTCCGCTGAACCGATATCTAATACGGTATCAAATTTTTTACCTCTTATTCTTTCAATCGTCGGATGGAGCACTGCCTCGTAGGATCCGACAAGCTTGTGAAAATACGAGCTACCGACTGCCATATCTACATACTGCATACTCTTAAACGGCCCCGCTTGAACAGCTCGTGGATTTTGTGAAAGAAATATAGCAGTATAATGCTTAAGAATATCTTGACCTTTAACAAAGTGTGCAAAGGTGTGCGCCCAAATAGCGTGAACTGCAGAAAATAGACTTTTTGGTAATAGTTTTCTTAACAATAATTTGGCCCGTACTCTTAGTGGTAAATATTCTTTCATAATAAGTTTTTAGTGTACCATACGACAGCGCGTAGCTACCTACTACCTTTACTTTTGGTTATCTTAAGTTCTGGGTACAGATCTTCGAGTGACTCATTCTTATAGACAACTTCTAAACCTCTTCCTACATCGATCCCTTGATATCCGAGCTTCGCATACTTAAAAATAATATATTTCCCGACTGGGCCCATACCAGAAAGAATGATCACATCCTTTCTGTCGTGTTTTTTTAACTCTTCGTCAAGCTGATTAAGAATTGTGCGATATGCATCCATAGCGTTGCTTTCTGGAGATTCGATATAAAATATATCTTTCCAAGGAATCGCATTATTAGCCGACAAATCTTCAATAATGCGTCTATTTGTTAGACAAATTATTTTTTTATTATTGAGAGTTGGGGCAACAACTGTCGTGAAATAGTCGTCATAATAGAAACTATGCGCATCCATATACGAACATTGTTTATTAAATTGCAAAAAGACCATGGCTTTCATTCGCACACCCCAGGTTAGTTTACCTTCACCCAAAGATGCGAGCTCATTACTATCCATGGTCACAAAGCGTGGAATAGAAAGTATATACTCACTATCATTAGTGTAGGTCTTAATTATCTCAGCATACATATTCCTTAACCGAACATCATCTCTATGGTAGATATTTTGCATCCCTAATTGGATGTTAATAATGTCACCGTCACCCAGCCGAACAATTGACTTCCCTTTTTGTAACAAATTAATAATTTCAGTATCCGAATAAAAATGAACACGTATTCTAAAATCCTTCAAAAAATAAATAACAACACACGTGACTGCATAGAGCGGGTGCTTGAAGAGGTATGCTTTTGAAAGAAAAAACTTCTTTACTTTATTAAAGGTATCCATATTGTTACAAAGGTGTATCTCTTCGATTATACCACAACCAAGGACCCGCTTTGATATGCAGACGTAATTGAGGTAAGGCTGCAAAAGTGCTAGTATTAAGAACATGGACAGAAAAAAAGTACTTATTTTGGGGGCGGGGGGTCATGCCCACGTCATCGCTGGCATTTTGTTACAATCGCCTACGCATGAAGTGGTCGGATTCTTAGATGACAATGACTCAAAAAATGACATGCTCGGCATAAAAAAGCTTGGTAAGCTTACTCCTGTTAATCACGATCTGCCGACCAAAAATGTTGTGATGGGTATTGGACAAGTCGGCAATAGAACTTTATATAAAAAAATTATCACAATGTATGAAGAGGTAGGTTTTACTTTTGAAACAGTTATCGCACCCTCAGCTAAGGTGAGCCCTTTTGCAACAATCGGGAAAGGTGTGATAGTCGCAGCTGGTGCCATCATTCAGCCACTTGCCAACATTGGTGATTATACTATTATTAATACTAATTCCTCCGTTGACCATGAGTGCACCATCGGGAACTACTGCCACGTCGCTCCTGGTTGCACACTCTCTGGTAATATAACTATTGGAAACGAATGTTTTCTCGGCACGGGAACTTCCGTTATACACGGAATCAGTATCACCGATAACTGCATCTTGGGGGCCGGATCAGTTGTGATCGCCTCTTGTAATGAGTCTGGGACATATGTCGGAGTCCCTGCAAAAAAAATAAAATAAATAACAGCATGCAAGTACGCCTAAGTAAGCCACATATCGACCAAAAGGATATCGACGCGGTTGTTGAGGTTCTTAAGTCTGGGACACTGAGCCTCGGACCAAAGTTACAAGAATTTAAGACTGCATTTGCTAACTATATTGGAACCAAGCACGCAATCGCCGTCAATAGCGGAACATCCGGTCTACACCTCATTGTGAAATCATTAGGAATCAAAAAAGGTGACGAAGTCATTACAACCCCCTTCTCGTTCGTTGCATCTGCTAACTGTATTTTATTCGAAGGAGCAACTATTGTTTTTGCTGATATTGATAAAAAAACGTACAACATTGATCCTAAGAGTATTGAGCAAAAAATAACCAAAAAAACAAAGGCGATTCTTGTTGTGCACGTCTTTGGACAGACATCTGACATGACGACAATAATGAAGATCGCCAAGAAACACAACCTGAAAGTAATTGAAGATGCGTGCGAAGCAATTGGAGCAACACACAAAGGAAAAAAGGCTGGGACATTTGGTGACGCTGCCGTATTTGCCTTCTACCCTAACAAACAGATGACAACGGGTGAAGGTGGTATGATTGTGACCAACGACGACACTGTCGCAGCACTTTGTAAGAGTTATAAAAATCAAGGAAGAGACACAATGGCCTGGCTTGGACACAGCAGAATTGGCTACAACTATCGACTTAATGAAATGAGTTGTGCACTCGGCATACAGCAACTAAAAAAGATAAATAAGATACTGAAGATGCGCGAAGGTGTGGCCAAGTCCTACTACAAAAAACTTTCTAATAATAAAGATGTCACTCTTCCATTTGTGCACAAAGATAACGGAGAGAGCTGGTTCGTTTTTGTTATTCAACTCAACAAAAGGGTTGACAGGACTAAAGTTATCGAAATCTTAAAAGAGCGTGGTATTGCTACTAACATCTATTTCCCGTCCATTCACTTGCAAGAATTTTACAAAAAAGAATTTGGCTACAAGGAGGGCGACTTTCCTATTACAGAAGAGATATCCAAGAGAACCCTTGCGCTTCCTTTCTTTTCAGAACTGACACAAAAAGAGATTAGCTACGTATGTCAAAATCTTGAGCAGGCGATTAATCTAAGCAAAAAATAAGTATTTAGATTTATTATTAAATGGAGTTACATCTTTATACAAAAATAAAATGCTATGCACTGGCTTAAAGAAACACTTATAGGGTTAGTTTTTCTGGTTCCTGCAATTCTTTCTATTGGATTTTTTAAGCGCACATTCAATATTTCAGCAGACGTATTCATTATTTGGTATTACTTGGGTATAGTCATCACTCTCTTGATTGCAACCAAAATAACCGGAGGCTCATTGAGCAAATTTATCTCATCTCCAGTGTGGGTACTTCTTGGAATAGTAGCTGTTGGTCTTACTGTTGGCGCAGGAGCTAACATCTTCACGTTCCGGGCTTACGCTAACTCTCCTAATCCTGGCGTGGTTCAAGCAATACAGGAAGCGGCAGTTCCTCTTATTTTTATTCTGACAATTTTTCTAGCTTGGCTTGCCCCCAAACATTTTTCAACAGGCGGGCAAATCGACACCTTCTGGTCTGTGAGCGGCATTGTTACCACTCTAATTGGCGTCTTCATTCTTATTTTTAAAGCAATAAAATAGCTGACCAGTACGTGTCACTGAAAGCTTAAGGCCCGAACCGCAAGCGGGCACCGTGCGGACCCGCACCTGATTCGTCTTCTGGATACAAATCGGTGACACAACGAAAATCTTCACCAGGGCGTCCTGGGAAAAAACATACTGCATCCCGTCCGGCACCATGCACAACACGTTCAAACCTTCGGTCTGGATTACTATTCGCTAGCTTGATTGAACAGTGCCCCGCCACCTGCATTACAGGGGGCGAGTTTTTATTTAAATACTCAAAAAATCTTTTTCAGCTTCCTTCTGAAGGTCCCTCAATCGGTTTTCATTTACGTACGCTTTTACATCTTTACTCTCTTTTATTTTAAACATCATCTTGAGGTGCATCAGGTCAGTTCCATGAATACCATCACCAAACTCGGTGTCTCTACCTCCAAAGGTTTCAATCGAAGAAAAATCAAAGAACGGCATGTCGTGTGCTTTAAAAGTGTCTGAGAGAGAAGCGGTAACTAGCGGAAACAGCTTGTCGTTTAAAAGCATTTCTTTATAAACAGAAGTCGGGTAAGGCGGCATTATCCCTATTACGGTTATTCCCTTTTGCTTTGCAGAAACAAGCGCCCTCTCTACTATCTTAGAATTTTCTTCTAAGTAAGCCATTTGTCCCGCGCGATCTTTGTCGCCATCATCTTTAATTTTAGAAACAGCTTGTTTAAATTCTGCCTCTATATATGAAAGACGTCCAGGATCCGTCATGGCACTGGCATACTGGTAACTACCATCGGACCTAAAGCCGTTTTTTAATAATAATGCAGATAAACCAATGTTATTCGAAGCAATATTCGCCTTTATTATATTTTGTATATGTAATTTACCAGATAGGTAATCTAAATATATTCGGCGAGACATAGTAATAACTGTTGTAACAAATCGAATAGGCAGCACCCTCTCTTCGTTCTGAGACGCACGACTCTTCACCATAAAAAGTTCCTTATCGAGACCTAAAATAATAACCTCTATCCCGCTTTCAGACGAGAGCCCATTAATGAATCTCTCTACGTCAGCAAGCGACTTTCCAGCACCTCCTGCATTAATAAACTGTGCTTCTTCAGTGAAAAATTGTTCCCTAAATTGCATTACTCGTGATGTGCCGAGGGCTATAACTTTTGGATTATTTTTTGCCACAAGCAATTCCTTGTATGTGTAAAAAGAAATATCGTTATAGGCAAAACCAAATATACTTTCTGGGTGCTTTAGCTGAGTCTCGACTACATCTTTAATCGAGAAATATTCTCTTCCTTCAAATATGATAAAAGTGGGCGCCGCAAAAAGAAGGAGAATAGGAAGTGTAAAGATGATTATTTTTTTAAGAAAAACTAGCATATTAAAATTGAAAATAAATAAATGACTCCCCTCCAAAATATCCAAATAAGAGAATTACTGAAGTAAGTGCGTAATACCAACCATACCTGACCCACCTTGGCGAAGCTTCGAATATAAAGAGAGTATTTTTCTTAGCTTGATAATACTGAACGATCTCCATAAGGACACAGGACAAAATAACCACCGCTAAGATAACGGTGCCGACATGCGAGGTTAGCTCTTGTGCCAAATTATGTTTTACAAAATTCACATCAGGTAGAGTAAACATACTGGTGATGAACAACCAAGCTTTCGCAACGGTCTCCGAACGGAAGAAGATAAACGTTATAGAAACAAAAGAAAAAATAACCCCAGTAGCTAGTATCCTTTGAAATCTCTCACCAAAAAGCTGAGCAAGCGGTTGGCGTATTTTCTCAGTCATGAGTTCAAGAACTAAATATATACCATGGAGAGCACCGAAAACTACAAACGTCCAATTAGCGCCATGCCACAGACCAATCAACATGAAAGTTACAAAAAGGCTCACGTAGAGTTTTATCTTTGTTTTGCGCCCCCACCCTAATGCCATAGGATAATATAAATAATCACGTAACCAACTTGAAAGAGAAATATGCCACCTCCTCCAAAAATCAGCCAGGGTTCTCGCGGCAAATGGCCTGTTGAAGTTTGGAGCTAGATCATACCCAAGCATCCTGGCGGAACCGAGCGCAATATCTGAGTACCCAGAAAAATCGCAGTACAGCTGATACGAGAATAGCACTGCAATCACAATAAGTAGCGAGCTCTCTGTTGGTAAATCAGCATACAAGGGGTCAATAATTTGAGCTATCTGGTCCGCAATAACTATTTTTTTAAAGAACCCCCACAGCATTTGCTCTAAGCCCTGTCTTACATTGTGTGGATTAAACTCTTGAGTCTTGTTAAGCTGAGGCAAGAGGTGCTGAGGTCGTTCAATTGGGCCCGCAACAAGCTGCGGAAAGAATAAGACATACAGCGCATATGTAAAGAAATTACGTTCGGCTACATACTTTCTCCTATACACTTCGATAACATAGCTTAAGCTTTGAAATACGTGGAATGACAAACCCAAGGGAAGTGCTATCGAAAGAAGCATCGGCGAATAATTCCAGTTAATGAGTGCCGCGATGTCAGCTACACTTTCATTAAAAAAGTTAAAATATTTGAAAAGAAACAGAATACCTAGACTACTAGAAATGCTAAGCGTCAGATACCACACTCTCATTTTATCTGCAGCTATCTCAATTTTCTTTGCCAAGAAAAAGTCTACAGCAATGAGTGCGAGTAATATTAAAATATACTCGGGCACGAAACACATATAAAAATAACAACTCGCAGCAAGTAAGAGTCCTTTTCTGTACCTTGGTGCAAGACTATAATACAAAACAAAAACAATCGGAAAGAATGCGAGGAAGGAAAGAGAATTAAATAACATAGCTTCTACATACCGTATTCAGGGGCAATGGGTATAACAAAAACGTCATTTTCTGGCGGCGTATCATAGAGCATCTGTATCTTGTCTGCTATGTCGCTTGCTTGCGCCAGTTTTTTGTCAGGAACCTTCGCTTCTATCATTTGCACAAAGGCTTTAGGAATATCTGCGTTCATTCCGTCTGGCATAAACCCAGGAGCAATAGCATAGACACGGACCCCTGAGGGTGCGAGCTCGTCGCGCAGCATAGTAAGCATACCTTGTACTGCATATTTCGCCGGGATGTATCCGCCGAGGGACTTAGTGGCATCTGGAACAACAAGTCCAATGGTGGTAATACCAACGAGTACACCGGACCTATGTTCTTTTAAATTTTTACCAAATGCTGTTAAAAAATTAAAGCTGGCGACTACGTTATTTTGTAACTGACTTTCTAATTCCTGAAGCGTTGTGAGGTGCAGTTTTTTTCTGTCTGGTTTTTGTCCTGCAGCATGCACTGCAATAGTGATTGTCCCCTGTTCTTGCTCTATCAGACTAAGAATATTTGCAACCTCCTCTGCGTTTGTAAGGTCACACTTATAAGCCCTGTGCCCTTCCCCGGTTAGTTCTTTCAGGCGAGTTGCACACTCTTCTTCTGTAGTATTCTTATACAGAAGAGCCAGACTAAAGCCAGCTTTAGATAACCGCCTAGCCACAGCCAGACCAACGTAACCGAAGCCGCCCGATATTACAGCAATCTTTTTTGTTCTGTCTTCTGTGTTCATAATAATTTCTATATAACTTGAGCGTGACTTTCTCCAACTACTACAACCTCTTCTCCTTTTGTCATAGTGATAGCAATCGTTATAATTTTGGTTGCATCACTCTTGGCAACGACTTCGCCGCGCACATCTACTGTATCGCCGATATAAACCGGTTTTTTAAATGCTAATGTTTGGTTTAAGTAAAGGCATTTTTTCCCTGGTATATACATACCGACGAATTGTGAACACAATGACCCTAGAAGCATGCCATGCACTAAACGCTGCTTAAACATCGTAGTCTTAGCATATTCTTCATCTACGTGGAGTGGGTTAGTATCTCCACTTATCTCTGCAAAATCAAGAACATCTTTTTCGGACCAAGTACGACTAAAAGTCGCAGTATCACCCACATGGATATCCTCAAATGATATATCTCGTGCTTCCATAATTACTGACGGCGACTTTCTAGAATCTTACGAATATCTCCAAGTGTTTGAGCAGTCATCACTTCATCCATAGTAAAAGACATAGTAAATTCTTTTTCTAAGTCTGCTATGAACATGAGATAATTCATAGAATCCCAGTTTGCAATATCCTTTGAAGATAACTCATCCCGTATATCTTCCTCTTTTAATGAAAAAGTGCTGCTGACAATTTGATTGAATGTTTTCATATATGTATTGTAACCCACTCTGGCGCTTTAATAGACATTTCAACTGCCCTCTCATTATTACTAAAATATCTGTTAATAAACTCCCGCGCTGGAAGATTTTTCTCTGTTTCCTCACTTACAATAGCGATTTTCTTAACTCCTTCAGCCTTGGCTTTTTCGACAAGTACCGCCATAAATGCATCCTCTACACTTCGACCAAAAACCCTGCAACTCATAAGTAGGGATTTTATAATCCAGACCCCTTCTGTTTTCTCCACAAGAGCAAAGAGTATTACGCCATGGTCGCCGAATTTATCATGAAGGCTTGCATGATACACGGAATACTTTGGGTCATCTATATATGTCTGAATCTCATTTTCTGATAACGGCTTTTTAAGAGTATTAAACTGATTAGTCTTTTCAGTAAGTTGAGATAGCCGTGGCACACAGGTTGTGTTGTCCTCATATAGAAACAGTTCTAGTGAGAGCGATGCGAGGAATTCTTCTTTTGAAGAAAAGTTCTTTTCTTCTTCTTTGCGAAGTCGTTCTGTAACATAGAGATTCCCTCTCATTTTATCTTCGTCAGTTATAGCCTCCCCTGTAAAATATGGGAGCGAATTAAAAAACTTTGTATATTCTGTAGGTGACTCTGGCAATTCTGGCACAGTCACTTCTGGGACAAGAGCTCTCACCATTTCTCTATTTGTCTTATCATCATCAATAAACACCATAGAGTCTAATCCTATGTTTAACTCTGTAGCCAGCTCTTTTATGTTAGACGCCTTATCGTTCCAGTTAATTCTAAAGGCAGCGAAATGGGTTTCTTTTAGAATCTGATTAGGATGATTCCTAATAACATGTAGCGCATCTTCTTCGTTATTTCGGCTATTGATGGCTAAAATAATGCCTCGGTTATAACAGTCTAGAATAGCTTGCTGAAACGCAATAAAACTATTCCCTGGCGCTTGCAATGAAAGTGAAATCCCGTCCATTCCATCTTCCCCAATAATGCCGCCCCACAAAGTATTATCGAGATCAAGAACAATACATTTTTTCATAAATATCCTTGCAGAATAACACAAATACTAGTGAGCAGCAATTGCCACAGCAAACTCATCCGTGTGACTAATGGAAACCCTTAGGCCTAGTTTTTGCCCTTTAAACCACACTTCTGGTGCACCATTTTCAGCATGTTTTACCTCTATCTCAGCGAATGGATATTTCTCCAATCCAAGGGCTTTGCTTGCCGCTTCTTTAAGTGCAAAAAACCCAGCCAAATGGACACTTGGATTTTTGTAAGAAAAGCAGTACATTAGCTCATCGCTAAAAAATACTTTTTTCAAAAACGGTGCTTTTGGGTCACTTTCATATTGAACGAAACGAGAGACGCTAACAATATCAACCCCAATTCCTTGAATTGAGGGGCTTAGATTATTATCCATTTTGGAATTATATCACGGACCATATTCTTTCTTCAGAATATCCCAGGAAGTCTTGGTGCTTAAAAGTGATATACTTAGGTAATTATGTTTTTTATCACCATTTGGAAAAATCGCATCCGAAAGTTTTTTGACCACCCCGGGGCAATCATTCCTTTCTTTAAAAAATACCTTTACTATAACTTTGTCGCAGATAACTATCTTAAGTACTATAAGGATTTCAAATACCTATCGTACGAGGAGACGCTCAATACTATTATCGACAAAAACATTTCTATCGTTCGCTTTGGGGACGAACTCTTTGACATGTTGCATGGAATTGGTTTGTACTACGGTAACTGGAGGCAAAAATATGACCCCCGTCTTGCGGAGAGACTACGTGAAATTATCTCATCAAAGAACCCCAAGATTCTTGTCTGTTTTAATCCAGAATTTATTTTAAAGTCAAAAGAAGAATTTAAAAAGGAAGGGATCGCTGATCAGTATTTATTTTGGACTAATTCAAAAATTTTCTTAAAGGATTACTATCACCGAGACACAGTGTATGGGAGTGCACTTTGCTTCACCCCTAGATATAACAAAAACATAAGCTACGAGAAACTCAATTCTTTCTTTTTGACGAAGGATATTATTATCGTTACTTCAAATATCTCGCGCTTTAATGGTATAGAACTTGGAAAGACAACAATGTTTATAGAAGCTCCTCAGAGTGATGCTTGGCAACAATATGAAAGAATACAACATACACTTCTGACAGAACTAGAGCAGCGAAACATTAAAAAAGAAACTGCGCTTGTCCTCGTGTCTATGGGGAGTGCCGCTAAAGTGCTTGTCTATGACCTTTCACTTCTTGGGTACACCGCGTGGGATACTGGTCAATTTTTCGACCTTGCATTTACAGAAATTAGTAAAATGAAAAAAGTTGGATAAGAGTGTGTGCTGAACTTTCTCTTACCCTTTTTTAGTAACTACAGCGCACATTCCATACATATAACGAGACGGCGTCTTGTCTTTCTGTAAAAATCGTAAGTCGTGATAGAAGCAAACGAGTTTTACATACATCCACGCGGGTAACACTTTCATTAAGCGTTGTTTATACCCGATATGTGGTGGGTGAATAAATTTTCTATCCTTTGACATAACAGGGCCGGACGTTGGCGGAGTGCCTGCTTTGCCTATGTGAACATTCCACACCTTGTTTTTGGTGTAGTTAGTGAAGTCAACAAACGTTGCCTTTGCGTCAAAAGATTGAGCAACGGAGGTGACCCCTTTCTCAGTTAACCACCACAGGTGTACGGGCGCTGGCTCTGTTTCCCAAATCGTCCCTTTTGGATGTATGTCTTTGATTGGTGTTGTGAGAATCAATTTTCCGTTTGGTTTCAAAAGAGCAAGACATCTGCTGATAAATTCTGTAGGGCTGACCACATGCTCAATTACTTCTGTAGCAATGATTGCGTCATACTTCTCTCCATTATCAGGGGTGAATGTATCAATGGTTCCCTGTGTATGACGTCCACCAAAAAAAGTTTTTGCAAAATCAATCGCCGTCTGCGAATAATCTAATCCTTCACATGTGTACCCCGCCTTATTCAGTGCGTGAGTCAAATAACCAAGCCCAGAACCAACTTCCAAAATAGTACTTCCTGGTTTAATGTCTTCGTCTCTGAGTGCACGGACAACACCCCAGAAGATCGCGCTAAAATTTCCTAAATCACTAAGAGGATCTGATAGTTGCTTGGACGCGTGAGCGAGGTAATAATAGTAGTCTGTCGCAGAGTCTTTCGTTGTATCACCTCCATAGATAATTTCATACTCATCCTTTAAGTTATGCATTGGGTCTACGAATGAACTAAGACACGATGGGCACTCATACACATCATATGTTGTACCCTCTATATAACCACTCATTCCTGAATACGTTTTTCGGGCGTGACTGTTACACAAACTACATACTTTTGTTTTTTCGGCTGAATCCATATTTTGTGTTTTTTAGTATATCACCTGAAAAGTAAAACACTTATTTAAACAACGAATTGAAAAATTCTGCAATCCTGCGGTCTTTTTTACTAGAACTAGTGACGGTTGTCGAGGCAACCTTAAGAATAGTCGTAGTGCTTACTTTGGTGACTTCTGTCGCCTTTTTTATAACTGGTGTTACCTTTGACCGTGCCCTGATCTTTGATAAAGATACTGGTGATGGTGTTGCTAGGGTAACAGGACCACTCTCTTTTTCAAAAATTTCACGCCGAGAGACTTTTGCCACTTCTTCGTTATTAGGAAATAATAGTCTGACCACTGAACTTGAGCTAACAGACGTGCTAGCAAATCCAAGCGCCACGCCTGAGAGAGTCGTAACTCCTGGGAGTGCTATGGTGTTAAGTGGAATACTATACTGGGAGCCATCAATCGAAATTTTCCAAGTAGAGATATCTAGCTCGTACGCATTGGGGTTATGGATTTCTATATACAGCCCTCTTTTTGACTTTTTTATTGGGAATAATTCCAGGTCTGGCTGCACCACTTTCACAAGCATGCGAGCCTTACCCGCGATGAGACCGTTAGTTGCATCAACATATGCGACATATCTCCCCGGATAAAAATAACTATATACTGTGCTACTGCCTGTACTTTGTCCTCCGTCACCAAACGCCCAAGAAAAGCGCAGATCATCTATTGGTTTGCCTGCTTGAGTAAGAGCGGTGACAGAAAAAACTGTCGGAGCACCCGCAACCACAGTCTTTTCATTCGGTAAATAAATAACAATGTCAGCGAGAGGTGGGGACATCTGAGGGATAGTTGTTTGAGTGCCAGAGGTGGGTGCTGTACTCGTCTCTACTGTTTCTTCGTTTGTCGTCACCATATTTTCTTTGCCTGGGGTAGGACTCATAACACTGAAAGAACCGGGTGGGAGTCTACTGTAGCTTGACCCCTCCTTTGCTGCTACATACGACGAAATCGTATCTGCCACAACCCCTGAGACTATAACATCTATAGAGGTAGCTCCAGTATTTACTAAACTTATGGCAGCTTTTAAGAGCGGACCACTATATGTTGGATAGTCTTGCAAAAATCTTGTCGCTCCGCTAACAGTTGATCCGATAATTGCGTAAGCACCAGAGGGGAGTGTTGTGCCTCCTGATACATGGCTTGCAACTACCGGCGTACCACCTTTCACCGAAAGACTAATGGACGAAAGTTCTATCTGATTTTCTGTGTCGTTGTATATCTCCACCCACTCTCTTCCATTGTCATCACCGGTTGGATTAGAGAAAATTTCGTTGATGATAAGAGCATCTGCTCTTATTTGGCTTGCTATACAAAGTGTCAAAAGTAGTAGCAGCTTTTTCATAGAGTTATTCTTCGAGCAACTTCCTCAAGACCTCTTCCTCAACTTCTCTCTTCCTTTTTTCTTCACTAGCATTTGTCTGTGTGACAGAGGGATCTGTAACGTTTCTTTCTTTTTCTTGTGTATGCTCACTCATGGCTTTTGCAAGCGCATCTTTAAGTGAAAGAGCTGGCTTTTCATCAAAGAGGGGTGTGTCAATAACTTTTGCTGGCTCATGCCTTCTGTCACGAGAATCAGAACTTCTTTGTCTCCCGCGTTCGCCAGATCTTGGAGGCCGATGAAAAGCCTCTTCAACCTCCCTCCCTCGTTCATTAGATGCAGTTGCCACTTCCGCTCTTCTGGGCATGGACCTAGGGGGAAGCGGTGTATCATCTCTTATTTTCCTTACCTTAACAATTTTCTCCGCCTGACTCTGCACCGCCTCAGCAACTTCTTTTCTCTCTTCCTTCTTTTCCTCCTTCCCTTCCTCTCTAGCAAACTCTTTAGCAGGTTCTTCTTTTTTCTTTTTCTCTATAACAATAGGAGCATAAAACTGAGCAACTTCCTCTTCCACAACAAAACGCGGCCTACCGTACGTAGCTCTTGAGTTAGCTATTACCATTTGGACATAGGACTGTGGCGGCTTCTGAATGGGACTAAGTGTCTTGGCAGAAAATGGCTTAGAGGCCTGGCTGTCAATCATCAGCCGTAAATAGATCTGGAACGCGGAGAGATTAACAAAGTCATCTAGTATGAAGTACGGGGCAAATTCTTTTTCGAAAACCTCAGCATCGGTTGCCCCGACGCGAAAAGTGATCATAGTCCCTACGTTACCGAACACCGCAGCCTTAACCTCGTCTGTCATCTGCTCTACATATTGATGAGCAACAGTGAGTGCAAGTTTATACTTGCGTGCCTCCGAGAGAATACTCGCAAAAGATTCGTTAGCAAAATTCTGAAATTCATCAACATAAAAGTAAAATGGTGGGAGCGTCTCAACTTCGTACGGACCAGCATCGGCACGCGACATAGCGGCAAGGTATATCTTAGTAATAAAAAGAGAGCCAAGAAGATTAGCATTTCCTTCTCCCACCTTACCTTTAGAAAGATTCACGATGAGAATTTTCTTCTCGTCCATTATCTTCCTGATATCAAAAGACGTCTTCTGTTGCCCGATAATATTTCTAATGAGTGGGTTAGAGACGAACTGACCAATCTTGTTCTGAATAGCGGGAGCGAGATCTTGCGCCGTCTTCTCGGTATAATTAGCATATTCATTTACCCAGAAATCTCTCACCGTAGGGTCAGTTACGTTAGAAACTATATATTTACGAAAGTCCTTATCGAAGAGCATTCTGTTAACACCAAGAAGTGTCTGGTTCTCATTTTCAAGGAGTGCGAGAATGATGTTGTTGAGCACGTACTCCATACGTGCAGAGAAGGTCCCTTTACCATCTGAGTCGGTAAATATTTTCTTAAACGCAGACATGAGTCCATTAGCTACTAGGTAGCGCTTATCAGCAGGGACCTTCTCAAGCATGTTAAGACCAATCGGATGCTCTCCATCAAACGGCGCAAAGTAGACGACATCCTTAATACGAGACTCTGGGATATGATCGAGAAGCTTCTCTGCGGTTGATCCGTGAGGGTCAATAAAACACATCCCTTCCCCATTTTCTATGTCCTGTATAGCAAGGTTTTCAAGCAGGGTTGACTTCCCCATGCCTGACTTACCAATGATGTACATGTGCTTCGTTCGGTCTTTTTCTTTGATTCCGAAGGTAAGTTCTTTATTGCGAAAATCCACCTTACCGAGGTAGGTAACTTTTTGGTTATCTGACATAAGAATAGTATATAGCTACTAGCCATTAGCCACTAGTGGACGAGTTGAACCTATTATCTTACCTCTGTCTTGAGCGCTCCTCGTGTGTATTTATTTGCCGGATCCCAGAGCATCCAGGAACGGATACCTAACTTTTCTCCTGTGTCTATCTGAGCTCTCACCATCTCAGCTGTGTATGTTGCCCCCATATCAAAATCTTGATACCAAGGACGAAGCTTCGCACGCACTGTTGAAGTTGCTTGCCCAGTTGAGCTCGCCACTTCGTCCGCTATTCTCACCGCGCCGAGCATTGCCTCTCTGATGACTGGTCCCGGGTTAGCCGCTGGGTTAGAAAAACCAAAGGTTCCAGCCGCATAGTGTGACGGGTAGACCATAGGCGCCACATAATCAAAGTACTGTAATGCATTGTGCAAATCCTGTCCGAGTACTGGAATATCTGTACTCGAAGTAGTAATAATACCAAAGACATCCCCTGATACAGGGATTCCTCTTTTCCGCAATTCGCCAGTTATGTATTCATAAAACTCACTTACCACACCCACCCTATCATTTATCGCGCGAGCACCACTCTGAGGAAATACTAGATTATCGTTAGTGCCTTCGGTAGAGAACCGTATATAGTCTAAGTTAATTTCATCAAAGCCGAATGCGTATGCTTCCTCACTTAAGCGAAGCGTATGTTCCCACTTTTGCTTAGAACCAGTATCTACCCAGAACTCACCTTTTCTACTTTTCCAAAGAGTCCCGTCTTGCCTTTTAACGGCTTGGTCTTTATGAGCTAAGGCATACGCCGGGTCTTGAAACACAGCGATACGGCCAATTACGTATACGTTCTTTGCATGAAGGTCTTCGATAAGCTTTACCAAATCCTCCTCTTTCATTCTCTCTTCCCAGGTAATAACGCCTGTATTATCTTTAACGTCTATCACTATCGCATTTAGTTCTGTTTCGTCTATAAGTGTCAGAATTCTCTCTCTTACTGAAGGGGTGCCAGCAACCCAACTAGATATGTACACAGCTTTAAGAACTTCTGGTGGTCTGACATGGGAGGCTTTTCTTACTTCTTCTCCTATTGCTACGGACGAACTTGCCTTCTCGTCAATTATCTGTTCTGTTGCGGCCGCCTTCTCCTCGTCAGCCTCAGTATAAACTTCTATAGATGAAGACGTGCCAAAAATCCAAAACAAAATAATAAGCGAAAATACACCCCCGATGAAATACTGCTTCATGAGTTGATGATTGGTGTTACAGGTTTACTTTCGGTCTCTTGGTGATGAGGAGCGTGAGTGACTGTCTTCTTTCGTAAATCTAAAGTACTGATATAAAGCAAGATGCCGGCAAATATGAAAACCACGTCTTTTGTAAGATCTGGAATAAAAATCCACGGAGAGAGTACGAGAAGAACTGCGACAGTTCTTTTGATTCCTAAAGGTGACATAAAGATAGGTTGTAGTTATTAGTTGGTAGTTTATAGTTTTTAGAGAGAAAACACAATGGTTGCCACTAATACAAAGCTCTTACAAATATCGAGTTATTGGATACCATCTAATCCCCACACCTTAGTGACTGACAACTATTTCGCACCTTCCACAATTACCACGAACTCTCCTCGAACCTTATCTTTGTGTAGTGTAAAATACTCAGCCACATAAGCAGCAGTTCCTCGTACCACCTCCTCATGCATCTTGCTTAGCTCTTTACATACAACCACCATTCTCCCCTCCTCTAACTTTTCTTTGAGAGATTCTAGGGTCTTTTCTATTCTGTGTACTGATTCATAAAAAGTCGATGTATGCTCATTCTCCACAATCTTTCCAAAGATAGTCTCTCTCCCTTTCTTTTGTGGCAGGAATCCAAAAAAAGTAAATGTGGCAGATGAGATGCCAGATACCGCAAGCGCTGTAGTAAGAGCCGTCGCCCCAGGAAGCGCAACCACTTGCACATCACCCACCTCTTCATACACACGCTTTACAATCGATACCCCGGGGTCAGAGATGGTTGGCATTCCAGCATCAGAAACGAGTGCCACATCACTCCCTTCATTTAGGGCATCAATAATTCTCCTAAAGTCTCGCTCTGTTGAGTTCGCGTGAAAAACTGAGGTCTTTGTTTCTATTCCGTATTCTTTAAACAGTCTCTGTGTGACAGAAGTATCTTCGCAGAAGACAATACTAGCTTCTTTCAAAACACGCACCGCGCGGTGCGTCATATCCTCGAGATTCCCTATTGGAGTTGGGACGATATAGAGCGTCTTAGACATAGGTGCATCCTACCATAAGAAACAGACTCTTGTAACGCTGTAGTATAATGAGTTCCATGAACGGCGACGAGACCTTAATGAGACTAAAAGAAGTTTGTATCGACTTGCCCATCTTGAGAGGGATGAAAATTTCTCTCATACAGCGAGGTTACAATCGAGATATATTTTTGTTACAAAATGGGGACACTAAATATATTGCCCATGTTAAACCGACAAATAGAGTCGTGGAAAATAGTCTTGAGAAAGAGGCGGCTGTCTTGGCTTTTCTGGGAGAACAAAATATTACTTTTGTTCCTACCCTTATACACTTTGATAAAGAAAATGAAGTACTTGTTTCTTCTTATGTAGCAAGTGGCCACGTTGATTTTGAAACAAAGAACCAACACCTTGTAGCTCTTTTTATTAAACAGCTAGTTATGCTTCACACTATTCCACACTCTATCGTGAAGGCGTTTTATATTAAAAACAAAGCACTTCTCCCTAGACCGCTATCACCGTCTGTCTCTCTTCGTACATACGGAGCAAAAAGATTTGAAGTTATTAAAAAAACATGCCCAGATAAAAAAATAGTAACCTACTTAGAAGAAAGACTTCTACAGATTAAAAATAGTCTCCCAAAAACTCAAAGGAAGCAGTATCACTTTCTCTGGTTTGACCTTGGAGACAAGGCCAGTAATGTGCTCGTAGAAAATGACTCTCTATTTTTTATCGACTTTGAGTTCGCCTGTGTCGGTTATTCTTCAGAACTCGCTTGGATGAAAATCCACGGAGGACTAAAGAAGTCTACTTTTAAAAGAATGGTAACGGAATACAGCAAACTATCAAAAATATCAGAAATTTTTCTCTACCAGGAGGTGTGTACTGAGGAAAAGATAACGAGACTTTTGGATGTCATCTGGGCCGCGATGAAATGGGGAGAGCACGTGGGTACAGAGGAAGAACAAAAGTATAAAGACCTCACAATGAAACGAAAAATACTTTTTGAGAAGTGCCTAAAAGAGACTAGCTAGAGTCCCCTCTTTCCCAAAAAGTTCTTTAGATAATTCTTTTGCATGAGGTGTTAATTTTGTAAAAAATGTTGACACCTTGAGATCACCGTCCTTAACCTCGCTGAGAACTTTTTTTATATACACCGCTGGGTTGATGAGTGTAACACCACTTCCTAAAAGTCTCTTCTCTAAATATTCTTCGATGAGAGGATAGTGGGTACACCCTAAAAATACCTGTTTAATATTATTCTCTAGAATATAGTCAACGAGTATATCGACCTCTTCGTCTATTTCAATGTCGTGCTTATCCTCAATTGCTCTTGCTAGATTGCTGGAAGCGAGGGTGTAAGGAGAAAATGATGCGAAAATCTTTTGATAAATACCGCTCCTTATTGTTGCCTCGGTTGCATAGACAAGAAGTGATGAACCGTGAGAAATAGCACCAACTGCACCTTCTGCAAACATTGTCATGTCAAAATACTGTTTACTTCTAATACCTAACTCTGAAAGTAGTGGAAGGGCATCAAGCGTGGAAAGACTATTACATGCACTAATGTAAAGATCTACGTTTTTATTTTTTAAAAAACTAAGAAGGTCTCTGGTATACGTGAGTAACTCTTCTTTATTCTTGTTACCATACGGCACGCGAAGCGTGTCCCCAATATAAATATATTCAGCAGGGATAACTTCTGCCAGTTCTTTGAGGACTGTGAGGCCACCAATACCTGAGTCGAACACTCCGATCTTTATAGACATCGCATAATCTTACCACACAATAGAAAAAGCCCCTCTAGAGGGGCTTTTGGTGTAGGCGTGGCAAGCCTAGACCAAAATTGCTTCTGCGCCGGCGACCGTCGGATTATTGGCCGCATTACTCCTGTTGAAAGGTATCGTGCTAGCCGTGTGCGGACACTTATGGTCATCACGAGGCACGCGCGCCATTGCCATTCTGCGACGGTCACGCTCCGCAACCAGAGCATCAAAGAGTGCCTTCGCAATCCTTGGGTGAACCGTATCACGCGCCTTGATTGCGAGCTGGCCCGCGGATATGACCCCATGAGTCTCGATGTACTGTGCGGCTGTTTTTTGTCTTCTGTTCACTGAAAGAACTCCTAATGTCTATTTTTAGAAAAGAAAATCGGCGGCCAACTGCCGTCGATGGATACATAATAACACGTTTTATACTTTTTTACAATAAAAGCTATCACTTCGACATCCTCATATTCCGGCTACCTGCTACCTGCTAATTTATCCCACCCTATTCACCTCTTGCTCAAGCGTTATCCCGGTTGCATCAAAAATCTTTCTTTTTATCACCCCCACGAAAGCATCGACATCATCTGCTGTTACATCACCGTCGTTTACGATAACGAGGGGCTGCTTATCCCATGTTCTTAAGCTCCCAATCTTTACTCCCTTCATTTCTGCTATATGTTCGACGAGCCAAGCAGTTGGAATTTTATATCCATCACCAGAACCAATAAGAGGTACGCCTGGATACCGACTACGCAGTTCTTCACTTTGCTCACTAGACACCACCGGATTCTTAAAAAACGACCCACAGTTAGGGTTAAGTGTCCATTCTGGCAACTTAGATCGTCTCACTTCAATCACCTTATCTCTTACGTCCTTAAGTAACAGACTATCTTTACCTGCAAGGTCATCGAGTGGCTTATACGTAAGTCTAAAAGGCCTCTCTTCTGTGAGAAGAAGCGTGACTGAAAGTATGACATACCTATCGACCTCGCGCTTAAAAATTGAGTCTCTATAACCAAACTGGCACTCTTCTTTGGTGATAGTTTTTACAATACCTTCGTCAGTATCAAAAACCTCACACGATATAAAAGTATCCGCCAGTTCAGCCCCATATGCTCCAATATTCTGCACGGGCGCAGCACCCACTGTTCCTGGGATGTATGAGAGATTCTCTATACCTCGTAATCCCTTTTCTACAGCAAAAACCACCACATCATCCCATATTTCTGAAGCGAAAGCTTGCAGTCTGTAGTCTTTGGTGTTTGGTTCTTGTTCTAAGGTGACCCCTTTCATGTTTAGTTTAACAAAAAGAAATTCTGAGAGATTATTTCCAAAATATGAATTGGTGCCCTGTCCGAGAATGTGTACACGTAAGTCGCCTGACTTCGCGTACGCAAGCACTTGCTTAAGATCTTCTACACTCGAGACTTCTACTACCTTCCCTTCGCCACCAACATGAAGTGATGAGAAGTCTTTCAGCGAGACGGTTTTTATTTCCATAAAGACAGCTTATCACATCGAGCACTGCTTATTTTATACAATAGGAAAAGTATGTCCATCTGAGGATTGATTTTCTTTAATGAAACTCATTTCTCTTTCTGTAAGGAGTCTTTCTCTGCCTCCCCTTATTGTATTAAAAATTTCTTCCGTTTTTTGAGGCGAAAAACTCTCCCCTGTAAAACTACCGTCGAGACGCTTATAAACAGTTATCTGAGAAAAAACACTTTCATTTAGTAGGCCTTTCACAGTCTCTGGGAGATTTTTGTATGCCTCGTCATGACTTTCTTTTTTTGTAAAGCGGGCACACCCTTCAATCCTTTTTGTTTCAGTGTAGCGATAATTAATACTTGCGAGAGATAATGCATATGGCGCCGATATGACACATCCGTATACTTCGTACCCAGACTCTGCTGCTTTAAGCGCCGTCAAAAGAGGTGCTTTAGTTGTTCGCATTGTCCCTTCCACAATAAAACTTAAGCCATTTTTGATACATTCCGCAATAGATTTTTCAATCCAAAAGTTGCAGAGTTCCTGAGTTCTATCTGCAGCTTCTTGATCATTTTCTTTAAGATAAGGCACGTACGCTGGGTGATATACGCGTAAATCATCTCCATTTATGAAAACAATATTTCTGTTTTTAGAGAGCAGGGACTGGGCTAGTGCACTTTTACCACTTCCTGGTTGACCACCCACAATATAGGCAGCCTTCCTTTCTTCTTTTACAACACCATTCATAATAAGTGGAGCTATAACTTGTTCGAATATTTTTTCAGCCTGCTCAGATGTCACGCTACTATTATTAAACATAATGACTATGTAAACTAATTATTTCTTGCTTTATAGCGGTTACATCTTGTATCTTTTTTTCTATCTCTTTGAGAGATATGGATGTATGGTATACCTCATACTGCATCCGCTGTAAGATATATAACTGTGGGGAATTAAAAAAAGAAGCATACGCAATTGCGGTGTTCAAAACATTTAGCAATACTTCTGTTTTTATAATAACGTCCATTCTTTATATCCTACACCATACAAACAGTAAAATAAAATGGTGCGCGAACCAAGATTCGAACTTGGGACCGCTCGAGTATCAGTCGAGTGCTCTACCAGCTGAGCTATTCGCGCTTAGTTATTACAAGTAAAACGATTTACAAGTGAAGATTATACTATCACAAAAGCGAGTCTTTGGGAATAGAAAAAGACTCGCCTTATGACGAGTCTTTACCATGCCGTGGACACCCTGTAATCAGGCGAACATGACACGGAGGATGTTGGGGTGATACACGGCGTAGACAACCAAGGCAATGAGAGCCACGGAGGCTACCCACCACACCCAATCACCGCGCTTTGTGGCGATGACGGTGCCTGGCTTTGAACGGCCGGCACTCTTGGTTGTTTCGGTGACATGAGCCACCAAAACCCTATTTTGAAAGTCAGCCATGGATTTCTCCAGTTGTTAATCTGGTATGTAGAATAGCACATTTATATGTAAAAGTCAATGATTGCAAAAGCCTTACAGATAAGATAGAAATAAGGAGTTGATCATTCCGCCACCAACCGTAAGGAGGTCCCATGGCAAAAAAATATACTGATGCATTTGGAAAAACGCCGCTCGTGAAAGCTTCACTTTCTGAGGCACGCAAGCGCGTCCTTGCGCTCGATGACTGGTTCGTCGAATACCAAAACGTGGACACCAGAAACGCACTCGCGAATGCACTTGAACTCGTAGACCACGACGGTGACACCATCTTCTACGATGGGTCCGAAAAACACGGGTTCAAGGTTTCATTCGACAAGGTGCTGTTCCTCGTAAACAGTCGCCACAACGGAGTCTTTAAATTCTCTGTGTACCACAAGAGACCGAGTGTGAGGAATTGGTCAAGATGGGAAGAACAGAAGAAGCCGCCGAAAGGCGTCCTCAACACCCATGCCCAAGCTGGACATCTGGGTGTGGTACCCAAGAAGTGAAATCGGGCCGGCGCGCAAGCGCCGGCCCTTCATCATTTCTGCATATCAGAATACTAAAAAGCCAGATATTTCTATCTGGTCTTTCTCGTTTACATTACACAGAATCTTTTTACCTTTATTTTGTCACCCCCTAGCGCGAACATTTAATAGTTCATGAATGCGTCTTTTGTTACATTTCGTAGTAACAC
>JACCDT010323495.1_pt1 | contig 33332 bp, 23 predicted proteins | sample 7446291 | NCBI WGS metagenome assembly JACCDT01 (sample SAMN15323446, study PRJNA562643) | freshwater metagenome | isolation source: river surface water | place: USA:Blue River Watershed | collected 2017-08-17
CGCTCGCTCGCCGACGCCGGCCGCTGGGACGTCGAGGTGCTCGAGATGCACCACCGCCTCAAGAAGGACGCGCCCTCCGGCACCGCCGAGACGCTCCTCAAGATCCTCCTCGAAGAGCGCAAGCTCACCCAGGAATCCCTCAGGCACGGCCGCGAAGGCCTGGTCGGCGAACGCCCGCTCGGCGAGATCGGCGTGCACGCCATCCGCGGCGGCGACGTCGTGGGCGACCACACCGTCCTCTTCGCCGCCGAAGGCGAACGCCTCGAACTCACGCACAAGGCCTCCAACCGCGAGATCTTCGCGCGTGGCGCCGTCCGCGCCGCCCGCTGGCTGAAGAGCCAGCCCGCCGGCCTGTACGGCATGGAAGACGTGCTGGGGCTCTAATAAGAGGCCCAGTTGACCAGAGGCCCGGAGGCCCAGAAGGGCCGTCCGCTGCATCGGGCAGGGACAGCACCACGTGCTGTCCTCAGGTTTTCGTCAATCGTTCCAGGTGGCGGGCGGCGGGAAATGCATGCCTCCGAGGACGGGGATGCGATTGCCAAAGCAAGCCCAGTCCATAGGAAGACCTCATGACCGAGCCCCAAGAAAAGCCTCCGGCGGCTTGGTCGAGGCTGTCGGACATCTGGTTCGCAGTGAACCTCGGAATCCCGTTCCTCGAGACGCTGCTCATCTTGTTCGGATCCAATCATGACCGTGGTCGCGGCAGCTTCACCCAGATCTGCGCTCTCGTCGTCTTCGCCCTGCTCGTCAGCGCCAATGCCTTGCTGGCCTGGCTCATCGGCGAACGCCGCATCGAGAAGAGCATCGCAATCTTCATCGGGAGCATGCTCGTATCAGGAGCGCTGATCTTCGCAGGCCTTGTGGTACTGTTATTGTCAGGCGCGATCGGTCCCCGCTGGGAGTGAGCAACCAGGCCCTCGTCAAGCGCGTTGGGCGGCGGAGACTCGCAGCGAGGCAGGGCCGCCCTGCGGCGGCCAGGTAGGGCTGACCACCCTTGGTCAGCCGCACGGTTGAGCGAGGGCGCTCAACCCTACCTAAGATACAACCCATGTCGTGAAGCGCTCCCGACCCTGACCATTGCATCGCAAGTCCAGCCAACTGGCCAACCGATCAACGGATCAACTCGCGTTGGCTATCTTCTGGTCAACGGAGCCTCTGGGCCTCCGGACCTCTAGTCTGGGCGCGTCAGCGCCCGAGCGCAGCCTTCACCAACTGATCGGCGGTGGCGCCGGCGCCGAGCTTGGCCAGCGCGGCGCGCACGCCCTTGTCAGCGTCGGGCGCCTTGAAACCGAGCGCGACGAGCGCGGCCACGGCGTCGGAAGCGGCAGAAGGCGCGGCGGCGGACGGCGCCGCGGTCGTCACGACGCCCGGGCCTTCGAGTCCGACCTTGTCCTTGAGCTCGACGACGAGCCGCTCGGCGGTCTTCTTGCCCACGCCGGGGCATTGGGCCAGCAGGGCGACGTCGCCGCGGATGATCGCGTCGCGCAGGATCGGCAGCGCGAGGCGGCTGAGGATGTTCAGCGCCATCTTGGGACCGACGCCCGACACCTTCTCGACCAGCAGCCGGAAGAAGTCACGCTCCTCGGCGACCGCGAAGCCGTAGAGGGCCTGACCGTCCTCACGGAAGACATGGTGGATGAGCAGGCAGACCTCCGATCCAATCTTCGGAAGCCGCTCCGCGGTGGTCACCGGAACGTTGACCTCATAGCCCACGCCCGAGGCCTCGATGACGACGCGCAGGACGCCGGCTTCGATGAGCTTGCCGCGGAGGGAGACGATCATGGTGGGATGAAAGCGGAAAAGGTCCGCTGGTTAAGCCCGAATCTCCAGGATGAAGCCCTTCAGATAGCGGCTCTCCGGGAAATTGAGCAGCACCGGATGATCCGCGGGCTGGGACGTACGCTCCAGGATCACGGCCTCGCGACGGGCGTCCGCGGCCGCCGCTTCGATGACCTCGAGGTACATCTCTTCCGAGACGCGGTGCGAACAGGAGTAGGTCGCGAGGATGCCGCCCGGGGCGAGCAGACGGAGCGCGCGAAGATTCAGCTCCTTGTAACCGCGAAGCGCGCCTTCGACGGCGTCCTTGCTGCGGGCGAAGGGCGGCGGATCGAGGACGATGAGGTCGAAGGAGGCCTCACGGTGCTCCGTGAACCAGTCGAAGACGTTGGCGACCTCGAACGAGGCGCTGAGCCCGTTGCGCTCGGCGGCCGAGCGGGCGGCCGCGATGGCGTCCTCGGACTGGTCGAGGCCGAGCACGCTGGCGGCGCCGGCCTTGGCGCAGGCGAGGCCGAAGCCGCCCTGGTTGCAGAAGGCGTCGAGCACGCGGCGGCCCTTGGCGAGCTTCGCGACGTTCTGATGCTGGTCGAGCTGGTCGAGGTAGGTGCCGGTCTTCTGGCCGCCCATGAGGTCGATCAGCACCTGCACGCCGCCGACTTCCATCCAGGAAGGTTCAAGCGGCTTGCCCGAGACCGTGCGGATCTCCTGCCGCAGCCCCTCGAGCTTTCGCGTGGCGGCGTCGTTGCGGAGGACGATCTCGCGCGGCTTCAGCAGGCGCTGCAGGACGTCGATGACGGTGGCGAGGCGACGGTCGACGCCGCAGGTGAGCGCCTGGATCGAGAGCAGGTCGTGATAACGGTCGACGACGAGGCCCGGCAGACTGTCGGCCTCGGACCACACCAGGCGGCAGACCGGACGGTCGCCGCGACGCCGCACGGCCGCCGTGATGAGCTCCTCCAGCAGCGGGCCGTCCAGACTGACAGGGCGCCGCGCGTAGCGCCTCCAGGCGATCTGCGACTTCCCGTTCCAGAGGCCGGCTCCGAGGCTCCGCCCCTTGGGGTCGGTGAGCTCGACGCAGTCGCCGTCAGCGGGAGGCGCACCGGCCACCTCGACCTCTCCGAGGAATGCCCAGGGATGCCCCTTCATGGCCCGCACGGGGCGGCCGGGGCGGATGCGGATGGCACGTAGCATGATTCAGTCGACGGCGCGCAGGCGCGGAAGGGCCCAGATCGCGACAAGGGTCGCCGGCAGCCAGGCCGCAAGCACGGGCGGAATGGCTCCGCTCTCCCCATAGGCCCGGCAGACGGAGGAGAGGAAGTAGAAGCCGAGAAAAAGTCCGAAAGTCTTGGCGACGCCCACCATCGGGCTCACGCGCCCTCCGGTCACGGAGAAGGGGATGGCCACGGCGATCACCACCAGGCAGACCGCCGGAGCGCTGAGGATGGTGTGGTAGCGCATGACGTAGGCGGACTGGTGCGCGGTGCCCCGCTCGCCGGCGTGCTCGACGTAACGCGACACCTCACGGAAGGACAGCCGGTCGGGATCCTTGGCGGCGAGCACCATGACCTCGGGATCCTCGTCGAACTCCTCCGGCGTCAGCACCGTGAACCTGGGCTGGGCGACGAGCGAACCCGTGGCCGGATCGAAACGCAGGTCCCTGCCGTCGCGGAAAGTCCAGCGCCAGCGTCCCCCCGACTCCTTGAATTCGGCGAAGCGGGCCGTGATGGTGCGCACCTCACGTCCGGAGGGATCGAAGCCGTGGACGGTGACTTCGAAGGCCTGTCCCGCGGTGACTCCGAGCCGGGCGATGAGCCAGAGCCGGCGCGCCCGGGCGTTCTCGAAGGAGACGAACTCGGCATTGCCGGCCGTGGCCGCGACGACGCCCTGGGAGCGCAGCGCCCGGAACTGCTCGCGCTCGAGGATCTCACGCTCAGCCTCCATCGCGTCCGGCACGAGGAAGGCCCCGGCGAGGGCCAGCAGGGCGGCGGAGACGAAGCCCACGGCCCAGAGCGGGGCGGTGAGCCTCCACATGCCCACCCCGGCGGCACGGATCGCGGCGAGCTCCGAGCTGCGGTTGAGCGAACCGAGCACGTAGATGACCGAAAGCAGCAGGGAGATCGGCACCAGGAGATGGACGCCTCCGAAGGAACGCAGGGCCAGGAACTCGAGCACGGTGATGACGTCCGAATCCCAGGCGAGGAAGTCCGGCGCGTAGTTGTAGAGGACCGAAAGGATCTGAATGCCGCCCAGCGCCAGCAGGCATAGGGTGAAAACCTTGGCCCACTCGGCGAGGAGGTATCGGTCCAGGAGGCGCACTGAGCCCAGCAGACCTCGGCGCGGGCCTTCCAGCAACACCAAAGCCCCGTCGGCCCTGCGGTCCGAGGCCGCATGCGACGCGGCTACGCATGGATGCAACGATTGCCCGTTGCAACCGGGCGGACGGACGGCTGACTGGTGCGTGGTCGGATAATCCATCCGGCCGCCCCGCCTGCGACATACCCTGATCGCGGCACAACCTGTAGAATGTCACCGTGATGGCACGCCCCTCCACCGCCCTGCTCTGCCTGCTCGTCGCCTCGGCCGCCGCCGGGAAGGTCGACTACAACGACGACGTGCGGCCGATCCTTTCGGAGAACTGCTTCTACTGCCACGGTCCCGACGGCAACAAGCGCAAGGCCGACCTGCGGCTCGACGTCCGCGCCGACGCGCTCGCGGGCAAGGCCTTCGTCCCCGGCGACCCGGACGCCAGCGAACTGGTGAAGCGCCTGCTCTCCAAGGATCCGGAGGAAGTCATGCCGCCGCCCGAGTCGCACCGCAAGGTGTCCCCCGAGCAGCGCGAGATCCTCCGCCGATGGATCGCGGAGGGGGCCCATTACAAGGAGCACTGGGCGTTCGTCACCCCCGTCCGCCCCGACGTCCCGGCCAACGGCGAGAGTCACCCCGTCGACGCCTTCGTGGCGGAACGACTGACCAAGGCCGGCCTGAAGCTGTCACCCGAGGCCTCGCGCGAAGCGCTCCTCCGCCGGCTCTCGCTGGACCTCATCGGACTTCCGCCCACGCCGGAGGAGACGGCCGCGTTCGTCGCAGACGGCTCAGCTGACGCCTACGAAAGGCAGGTCGACCGGCTGCTGGCCTCGCCGCACTACGGCGAGCGCATGGCGCTGCCCTGGCTGGACGCCTCACGCTACGCGGACAGCAACGGCTTCCAGCAGGACGGCGACACGTTCCAATGGGTCTGGCGCGACTGGCTGGTGAAGAACCTCAACGCCGACAAGCCCTTCGACCGGCTCAGCACGGAGATGCTCGCCGGGGACCTCCTGCCCGGCGCCGGACTGGACGAGAAGATCGCCACGGCCTTCGTGCGCAACCACATCCTCAACGGCGAAGGCGGCAACATACCCGAGGAGCAGCGCTTCAACAACCTCTTCGACCGGGTCGAGACCACCACCACGACCTGGCTGGGCATGACCGTGGCCTGCGCGCAGTGCCACGACCACAAGTACGACCCGGTCACGCAGAAGGACTACTACCGGTGGCTCGACGCGTTCAACCGCGTCAAGGAGCGCGGCACGCCCAGCGGCGGGCCGACCCAGAACGGCGGGCGCAGCCGGTTCCGGCTCGACGGCACGATGGTGGACGCGCCCTCGCCCGAGCAGGCCGCCGAGCTGGCCCGGCTGCAGGCTGATTTCGACGCGCTGAACAAGGACTTCTTCACCCACCAGACCAAGGCGTTCGAGGCCTGGCTCGCGAAGCCGACCAAGGACAAGGGCATGCTGCCCAAGGAGCTCGAGGCGCTGCTCTCCCCCGACGTGAAGCGCACCGCCGCCCAGACGAAGCAGCTGCGCGATCACTACGTGAAGAACGTCTTCCCCGAGGACCGGAAGGGCATCCCGGCCTTCAAGAAGATCGACCGCGCCAGGCAGCTGCTCGACGGCTACCGCGGCGACGTGCTGCCGCGCGTCATGGTGATGAGCGACGACCAGCCGCGCGAAAGCCACGTGCTGGACCGAGGCGCCTACCTCGCCAAGAAGGAGAAGGTGACCTTCGACGCGCCGGCGTTCCTGCCGCCGATGCCCAAGGACGCCCCGAAGAACCGCCTCGGCCTCGCGCAGTGGCTCTTCCGGCCCGAGCATCCGCTGACCGCGCGCGTGCAGGTCAACCGCCAGTGGCAGCTGCTCTTCGGCCACGGCATCGTGCGCACCTCGGAGGACCTCGGCGTGCAGGCTGACCGGCCGACGCACCCGGAGCTGCTCGACTGGCTCGCGGTCGAGTTCCGCGAGAGCGGCTGGAGCCTGAAGCGGCTGCAGCGCCTGATCGTGACCAGCCGCACCTACCGGCAGTCGAGCAAGGTTTCATCGGAGGCACTCGCCAAGGACCCGGACAACCGCCTGCTTTCCCGCGCCCCCCGTTTCCGCCTGCCCTCGCCGCTGCTCCGCGACGTCGCCCTGCGCGCCTCCGGCCTGCTCGTCCCGAAGATGGGCGGCGCACCGGTGTATCCGTATCTTCCTGAAAACCCCTGGGAGAGCCTCGCCATCGTCACCAAGGAACGCGACTTCTCCTACCCGACGTCCAAGGGCGAGGACCTGTACCGTCGCTCGATCTACACCTTCTGGCGTCGCACCGTCGCGCCGGTGAACATGTTCGACACCTCCGCGCGCCAGACCTGCCGCGTGCGCACGGCGGTGACCTCATCGCCCCTGCACGCGCTGACCACGCTCAACGACCCCACCTGGGTCGAGGCCTCCCGCAAGCTGGCCGAGCTCGCCATGAAGTCCGCCCCGGACGACGCGGGACGGCTCGCCTTCGCCTTCCGCCGCGTGCTCGGCCGCGCGCCCGAAGGCCGCGAGCCCGCGCTGCTCCTGAAGCTGCTCGAGGGCCAGCGCAAGGCCTACGCCGCGGACGCCAAGGCCGCCGAGGCCCTCCTCGCCGTCGGCGCCAGCCCGCGTGACGCGGCGCTGCCCGCCGCCGAGCACGCCGCGCTGACCGCGGCCTGCCTCGCCGTCCTCAACCTCGACGCCGCCCTCACCCGCGAATGACCATGCACCCCCGCGACCTCTCCCCCGACGAAGTCCGCCTCTCGCTCACCCGGCGCAGCTTCCTGTCGGCGTCCGTCCAGGGCGTCGGCGCCGCCGCGCTCGCCTCCCTGCTCTCGCGCGACCTGCTGGCCAAGACGTCCGCTTCCGGAGCGCTGCCCGGCCTCCCGCACTTCGCGCCCAAGGCCAGGCGCATGATCTGCCTCTGGCAGGGAGGCGGGCCTTCGCACGTCGACCTCTTCGACCACAAGCCGACGCTGCAGAAGATGGCTGGCCAGGACGTCCCGGCCTCCGTGCGCGGCGACACGCGTCTCTCGACCATGTCCAGCGGCTATTCGAAATGGCCCTGCACGCCGGCCATCGCGCCCTTCAAGCGCTACGGAAAGTCAGGCCTGGAGCTGAGCACGATGCTCCCGCACACCGGCTCCATCGCCGACGAAATCTGCGTCGTGCGCTCGATGAACACCGAGGCCGTCAACCACGCGCCGGGCGTCACCTTCTTCATGACCGGCTCGCAGATCCCGGGCCGCCCCGCGATGGGCGCCTGGCTCTCCTACGGCCTGGGCACGATGACCGAGGACCTGCCGGCCTACGTGGTCATGACCTCCTCGGACCGCAACCGGACCTGCGGCCAGCTGTTCTTCGAGCACTACTGGTCCAACGGCTTCCTGCCCGGCAAGCACCAGGGCGTGCGCTTCCGGGGCGTCGGCGACCCCGTGCCCTACGTCGGCAACCCGCCCGGCGTCAGCCGGGACGCGCGCCGCGCGATGCTCGACGGGCTGCAGGACATCAACCGCGAACATTTCGGGCTCACCGGGGACCCCGAGATCGAGACCCGCATCTCACAGTATGAGATGGCGTTCCGCATGCAGGCCTCGGTGCCCGGCCTGCTCGACTTCTCCAATGAGCCGAAGTCGGTGCTCGAGATGTATGGACCCGACGTGCTCACGCCCGGCACGTTCGCCAACAACTGCCTGATCGCCCGGCGCCTCGCCGAGCGCGGCGTGCGCTTCACCCAGCTGATGCATTCCGGGTGGGACCAGCACAACAACCTCACGACCGGCCAGCTGGCCGAGCAGTGCAAGGACACCGACCAGCCGAGCGCGGCGCTCGTGAAGGACCTCAGGCAGCGCGGGCTGCTCGACGACACGCTCGTGGTGTGGGGCGGCGAATTCGGACGCACGCCCTTCGGACAGAACCAGGCGGGCCAGGGCTACAAGGGACGTGACCACTTCGGGCGCGCGTACTCCTGGTGGCTCGCCGGCGGCGGGGTGAAGGCCGGGCATTGGCACGGCGAGACGGACGACTTCGGCTGGAACATCACCAAGGACCCGGTGCACGTCCACGACATGCAGGCCACCATCATGCGCCTGTTCGGCATCAACCACGAGGCCCTGACTTTCCGCTACCAGGGCCGCCAGTTCCGCCTGACGGACGTGCACGGGCACGCGGTGAAGGCCATTCTGGCCTGAAAACCGCCCGAAGGGCCGTCCCCGTGGCCTGCTTTTCCCCTTGCCCCCGGGGCGGGGCGGGCTTTGCTCCGACTTTCCAACCAATACGGTCATGACCCAGCACAACAGCTTCAAGGCCAGCGCCGCCTCCTCGGGCGCCAAGCGCAACGTCCTCAAGCGCTTCGAACGCGTCGAACTGCTCAAGAAGCGCGGCGTCCTCAAGGACATCAAGCGCGTGACCAAGCTTCCGAAGACCAAGCCTGACGCCTGAGTCCGGGTCGCCTTCTGCGAAAAAGCCCGCCCGGACCCCGGGCGGGCTTTTTTCTTGGGCACTGAGCCCTCGCCTCCACCTTCCACCCTCCCCACCCTCCCATGACCATGCGCCAGCCCCGGGAAAAGTACCGCCCGTTCCGGACGGTCCAGCTGCCCGACCGGACCTGGCCTGACCGGACGATCGACCGCGCGCCCCGCTGGTGCTCGGTCGACCTTCGCGACGGCAACCAGGCGCTGGCCGTGCCGATGTCGGTCCCGGAGAAGCTGGAGATGTTCAAGGAGCTCTGCCGCATCGGATTCAAGGAGATCGAAATCGGCTTCCCTTCCGCGTCCGACACGGAGTTCGCGTTCACGCGCCAGCTCATCGAGCAGGACCTCATCCCCGCCGACGTCTCGGTGCAGGTGCTCGTTCAGGCCCGTGAACACCTGATCCGCCGCACGGTCGAATCCCTCAAGGGCGCCCGCAAGGCGATCGTCCATCTGTATACGCCCACCAATCCCGCCCAGCGGGAGATCGTCTTCGGCCTGTCGAAGGCGGAGGTGCTGGAGATGGCGGTCAAGGGCGCGAAGCTCATCCGCGAGCTCACCGACGCCCAGCAGGAGACGGAGTGGCAGATGGAATTCAGCCCGGAGACCTTCGTGCTGACCGAGACCGACTACGCGCTCGAGGTCTGCGAGGCCGTGGCCAAGGCCTGGGGCGCGAGCGCCAAGCGGAAGATCATCCTGAACCTTCCCCTGACGGTCGAGGCCGGCACGCCCAACACGCACGCCGACCAGATCGAATGGTTCTGCCGCAATCTGAGCGACCGCTCCATGGCGGTCGTCTCGCTGCACACGCACAACGACCGCGGCACGGGCGTCGCCGCGACGGAACTCGGCCTCATGGCGGGCGCCGACCGGGTCGAGGGGACGCTCTTCGGCAACGGCGAACGCACGGGCAACCTCGACGTGGTCACGGTCGCGCTCAACATGTACTCGCAGGGCGTGGACCCGAAGCTCGACCTGGACGGCCTGCCCGCCGTCCGCGCGCTGTATGAGCGCCTGACGCGCATGACGGTGCATGAACGGCATCCTTATGCGGGCGACCTCGTCTTCACGGCGTTCTCCGGCTCGCACCAGGACGCGATCAAGAAGGGCATGGACCGACGCGCCAAGCAGGGCCCCGAGGCCCCCTGGGACATCCCTTACCTCACCATCGACCCGAAGGACATCGGCCGTTCCTACGAGGCCATCATCCGCATCAACTCCCAGTCGGGCAAGGGCGGCGTCGCCTACGTGCTGGACCGTGAGTTCGGCTATGACCTGCCCAAGCTGATGCACCCCGAGGTGGGGCAGCTCATCGGCCAGCACGCCGACAAGCTGGGCAAGGAGCTCAGCCCGGCCGAGATCATGGAGCACTTCCGGAAACACTTCGTGAACCTCACGAGCCCGTTGGAGCTGGTCGAATTCGACTCCGACCCCGCGGGCAAGGACCTCGTGGCCTGCCGCGTGAAAGTCCGCCGTGCCGGCGAGACGCTCACGCTCCGTGGCGAAGGGAACGGCCCCATCAACGCCTTGGTGCACGCGCTCGAACCTCACGGCTGGTCCGGCTACTCGGTCAGGGACTACCGCTCCCACGCCCTTTCCTCAGGTTCGGAATCGGCCGCCGCCGCCTATGTCTGCGTCCAGGACAAGCGAGGTCGCGCGGCGTGGGGCTGTGGCGTGGACGCCAACATCGAGCTTGCCGGCCTCAAGGCGCTCGTGAGCGCGGCCAATCGGCTGGCCTGAAGCCCGGCCAGCGTTGAGCGCTGAATTGAGGACAGCGTAGTGGTCTGAGTGGAGGACTGCATGGAGTGGATGCAAGGCGGCCACTGGGTGTCCCCGACCGCCAGCCGCCTGTGCCTCAACTTCATCCTTCATCCCCCATCATTCATCGTTCATCTTGGATGAAGCCCCATGAAAAACCCTCGCTGGAATCCCTATCTGGTCGGCGCCCTCATCGGACTGGTCTGCATCCTCGCCTTCGCCCTTCCTGGCAAGGCCCCTGGAATGTCCACCGGCCTCTCCCAGGCCGCCGGCGCATGCGCCATCCCCTTCCTCGGCTCCGAAGGCGTGGCCGCGAACGCCTACTGGTCGAAGCCCTCCCATCGTCCGGGCTGGGATTACTCCACGCTTTTCCTGGTCGGCACCGCGGCCGGAGCGCTGCTCAGCGCCGCCGCCTCGGGCGCGCTGCGGCTCACGTCGGAGTCGGAGGAATGGTCCTCCCGTTTCGGCTCCTCAAGGGCGCTTCGCCTGACCGGAGCCTTCCTAGGCGGGGCGCTGCTGCTCTTCGGAGCGCGACTTGCTGACGGCTGCACGAGCGGACACGGCATCAGCGGCACGCTGCAGCTGGCCGCGAGCGGCTGGGTCTTCTTCGCGGTCATGTTCCTCACCGGCTCCGTGACGGCCGTCCTCCTCTACCGCCGCCGGGCCTGACGCCATGACTCCTCCCGCCTTCCTCACCGGTGAACCGCTGCTCTGGTCCGCCGTCCTGCTCGGCCTCGCCTTCGGCTTCCTGCTGCACCGCGGCGGCGTGACCGACCCTGACGTCATCGTGCGCTTCTTCCGCCTGCGCGACTTCACGGTGGTCAAGGTCATGATGACCGCGCTCACGGTCGGCGGGGTGGGCGTGCTGCTGCTTCGGGAGACCGGACTGGCCACGCTGCAGATCAAGGAGCTCAACCTGCTGGCCGTGTGCGTCGGCGCAGGCGTCTTCGGGATCGGCATGGCCGTCTGCGGCTCCTGCCCCGGCACGGGACTCGCCGCGGCCGCGACGGGCCGTCTGGACGCGATGGCGGCCTTGGCCGGCATGATGGCCGGAGGCATCGCCTACGCGCTGGCATTCCCCTGGCTGGCCGCCGAAGTCATCCCGGTCGGCGCATTCGGAAAAGTGCGCCTGCCCGACCTCCTCGGACTGCCCGAATGGGCCTGCTACCTCGGACTCGTCGCCATGACCGCGGGGATGTTCCGGCTGGTCGCGCGGAGCGAGCGCCGCTGAATGCAGAGCCCGAGGGGTTGACTTCCGGCATTTTAACATTCAAATTTTTGAATATGTCAAAAGCCCGGCCGCTCGACCCCAAGGTGCTGCGACGCTGCGCCGGCGCCCTGCGCACGCTCTCCCACCCGGAACGTCTCCGCATCGTGGAGGAGCTCGAAAAAGGCCCCCTCTCCGTCGCGGAACTGACCGCCCGTCTCCGCCGTCCGCAGGCCACGGTCAGCCAGCACCTGATGCGCCTCCGTGCCCACGGTCTGCTGGCCGCCGAGCGCAAGGGCCGGACGGCCCGGTACCGGGTCGCCCACGCCGGCTGCCTGACGATCCTCGGCTGCATCCGATCCCATTTCTCCAACTGAACCATGAGCAACCCCCCCAGAATCCTCATCGTCGGCGGCGTCGCCGGCGGAGCCTCCGCCGCCACCCGCGCGCGCCGGATGAACGAACAGGCGAACATCGTCATGCTGGAGAAGGACTCCCACGTGTCCTTCGCCAACTGCGGCCTGCCCTACCACATCGGCGGCGCCATCCAGGACCGCGCCAAGCTGCTGGTCGCCAAGCCGGAGCTGTTCCGCAAGCGGTTCAATGTCGACGTGCGCGTGCGGCATGAGGCGGTCGCGATCGACCGTGCCGGCAAGAAGGTCCGGGTGCGCGACCACGCCAAGGGCACGGAATACGACGAGCCCTACGACAAGCTCATCCTGGCGCCCGGGGCGGCGCCGCTCATCCCGGACGTCCCGGGCGTGCGCTCCAAGGGCGTCCACTCGCTCCGCAACATCGAGGACATGGACCGCATCCTGGCCCAGCTGCCCACGGTCAGGAAGGTCGCGGTGGTCGGCGCCGGCTTCATCGGACTCGAGGTCGCCGAACAGCTCAAGGAACGGGGACTGGAGGTCACGCTGATCGAGAAGTCCGGCCAGGTGCTTCCTCCGCTCGACGGCGAGATCGCTGAGCCGCTGCGCCGGGAACTGCTCCGCAACGGAATCCGGCTGATCTCCGGCACGGGCTTCACCGCCATCCGGGAAAGCGCCGGCTCCGCCACGGGCGTGGTGCTGGAGAACGGCACGACGGTCGAAGCCGACATGGTCATCCTCGGACTCGGCGTGCGTCCCTACAGCCAGCTGGCCTCAGCCGCCGGACTCGGCGTGGGTCCGACGGGCGGCATCCAGACGGATGAATACCAGCGCACCTCCGACCCCGACATCTACGCGGTCGGCGACGCGGCTGAATACCGCCTCGGCACGACGGGTCAGCGCGGCCGCATCCCGCTCGCGGGCATCGCCAACCGCACGGGACGCCTGGCGGGCGAGCACGCGGCGACGGGCAAGTCCGCCCCCGCCCCCGCGGCCTGGGGCACGGCGGTGATCAAGGTCTTCGGCCTCGGCGCCGGCATCGCCGGTGATTCGATGAAGTCGGCGCTCAGGCGCGGGGTCGCGGCGCGCGCGGTCCACATCACCGCCAACCACCACGCCGGTTACTACCCGGGAGCGAAGTCGATGACGCTCAAGCTGGTCTACGAAGCCGGCACGGGACGCATCCTCGGCGCCCAGACGGTCGGCGCGGCCGGCATCGACAAACGGCTCGACGTGGTCGCCTCCTTCCTGCACTTCGGCGGCACGGTGCGCGACCTCGCCCAGGTCGACCTCGCCTACGCCCCGCCCTTCGGCTCCGCCAAGGACCCGCTGCACATGGCCGCCTTCGCCGCCATCAACGACCTCGAAGGCGTCGCGCCGGTCATCCAGCCGGACGCCGACCTCTCAGGCCACCAGGTGGTCGACCTGCGCGAAGCCGACGAATGCGCGGAACTGCCCCTCGCCGACGCGAAGCATGCGCGCAACATCCCGCTGAACGCGCTGCGCGAACGGCTCGGCGAGCTCGACAGGTCCAAGCCGACCGCGGTGCTCTGCCACAGCGGCCTGCGTGCCCACGTGGGCACGCGCATCCTGCGCCAGCAAGGCTTCGACGCCTCCAACGTCAGCGGCGCCGCCTACGTGCGCGACCTCGCCCTGCGGCGTCCTTCCGATCTCGCTCCGAGTGGCGCCTCCTGCGGCTCGGTCAAGGCCTGCGGCGCCCCCGGCTCGATGATCGCGGCGGGCGAGGACGAGCTGCATCCGGTCAACGTGATGGCCGAGGCTTCGTCCGGCGCCCTCCTTCTGGACGTGCGTTCGCCCGCGGAGTTCCGCTCAGGACGCGTCCGCGGCGCGGTCAATCTGCCTCTGGAGAAGGTCACGCCCGACGCCGTGCGCGCCCTCGCCGGAGGATCCTCGTCGCCGGTGCTCCTGCTCTGCGCTTCCGGCGGACGTGCCACGGCCGCCGCCGGCAAGCTGAAGGGCTCCGGCCTCCGCACGCTCGTCGTGGCGGGCGGCACGAACTCCTGCCGACAGGCCGGACTGCCGATGGAAAAGGACGCCGGGGGCGTGATCTCCGTGGAACGCCAGGTCCGCATCGCCGCGGGCGCCATGGTCTTCACCGGCGTCATGCTCGGCACCTTCGTGAACCCGTGGTTCTACGGCCTGAGCGGCTTCGTCGGCTGCGGCCTCGTCTTCGCGGGCGTCACCGACTGGTGCGGCATGGGCCTGCTGCTGGCCAGAGCCCCTTGGAATAGGTGATGGCATAGGGGACAAGTGGGCACGATGACATGGGGTAACCAAGTTGACCAGTTGACCAGAGGCTCGGAGGCTCAGAAAAACGGAGCTCCCTTGGGTAGGGCCTTAGCCTAGGGCGGATGACGTCCCCTATCTGCCGTCGCGAACGGACGTGATAGCAATCACGTCCCTACCCTTTGCATCCCTGGCCAACTGGCCAACCGATCAACAAATCAGCTTCGTTGCCTCTTCTGGTCAACCGAGCCTCTGAGCCTCCGGGCCCCTTTGCCATCTCCCCATGCCCACGTGTCACCGTGTCCACCTGTCCCCCTCAAAGGCTTGGCCTTCGCTCGACTTCCCCGGCCCGACGGGTAGGACTCCCTCATGCCCAAAAAGCCTTCCGCCAAGTCCACCGACTACCCGAAGTTCCTGCGCGAGCTGCTCGAGGCCAAGTCCCCGACGGGCCACGAGTTCGCCGCTCAGGCGGTGATCGACGCCCACGTCGAGAAGTCGGCCGACAAGTATGAGCGCGACGCGATCGGCAACCGCATCGCGACGCTCAAGGGCACCGGCGGTCCGACGCTGATGTTCGCGGGGCACATCGACGAGATCGGGCTCATCGTCTCGCACGTCGACGACCGCGGCTACCTCTACTTCGAGTTCCTCGGCGGACACGACCAGGTCATCCCCTCCGGCCGCCGCGTCCACATCCTCACCCGCCAAGGGCCCGTCCTCGGCGTGACCGGCAAGCGCGCGGTGCACCTCCTCTCCCCCGAGGACCGCAAGCGGGTGCCCGAGCGCCATGACATGTGGATCGACATCGGCGTCACGAGCCGCACGGAGGCGCTCGCCATCGTGCGCATCGGCGATCCGGCGGTCTACGCCGACGGACCCGAGATCCTGCGCGGCAGCCTCGGCGTGGCCCGCGCGTTCGACGACAAGGCCGGCGCCTACGTCTGCATGGAGGCCTTCCGCCGCGTGGCGAAGGACCGGCGGATCGCCGCCACCGTGGTCTCCGTGGCCACGACACAGGAGGAGATCGGCACGCGCGGCGCCCAGGTGGCCGCCCAGGGTCTCCGCCCGGACGTCTCGATCACGGTCGACGTGGGGCATGCGACGGACCACCCCGACGCCGACAACCGCAAGTTCGGAAAATTCGCGCTCTCCGGCGGCCCGATCATCGGGCGCGGACCCAACATCAATCCGGTGGTGTTCGACCAACTCGTGGAGACGGCCGAGGACCTCGATATTCCCTACCAGATCCAGGCCGAGTCCCGCCCCACCGGCACCGACGCCCGCGCCATCCAGATGGCCAACTCGGGCGTCGCCTGCGGCCTCGTCTCGATCCCTCTCCGCTACATGCACACCCCCGGCGAAGTCGTCGACCTCAACGTCGTCGAACAGGCCGTCGAGCTGCTGGCCGGCTTCGCCCGCCGCGTGAAGAAGAAGCAGTCTTACGCGTGGTAAGCGCGTAAAGAAGAGGCCCGGTTGACCAGAGGCTCGGAGGCTCAGAAAACGTAGCGCTGCCTTAGGCAGCATCCTATGCAGTTTCAGGTCTCCCTTTGAGTGGTTCGGCCTCTGGTCAACCGAGCCTCTGGGCCTCTGAACCTCTGGCTTGTCCTGCCCCTCCCCCTACCCCTGTCCCTGCCCCTATTCTCTCCCCAATTTGCACTCGGGTCCTTGGCTTTTAATCTCACCTCATGCCCGCCCCTGCCATCGTCTGGTTCCGCCTGGATCTCAGACTCGCCGACAACCCCGCGCTCGCCGCCGCGGTGGCGCATGGCGGGCCGGTGATTCCGGTCTACGTCCATGACCCCGAGGCGGAGGGCGACTGGAAGCCCGGCGGCGCCTCGGACTGGTGGCTGCACCACGCGCTCGAGGATCTCGGAGCGCAGCTCGACAAGGCGGGTTCGCCGCTGGTCATCCGGAAGGGCGAATCGCTCAAGGAGCTCCAGAAACTGGTCGAAGAGACCGGCGCCGACCTGGTGGCCTGGAACCGGAGGCACGAACCGGCCGTCGTCGCACGCGACACGCTGGTGAAGACGAAGCTCCGCAACGCCGGCCTGAAGGCCGAATCCTTCAACGGCAACCTGCTGCACGAACCACATCTGGTGAAGAACCTGTCCGGCAATCCCTTCCAGGTCTTCACGCCGTTTTGGAAGAACTGCCTCGCCAACCTCAAGTTCGGCGAACCCCTCAAGGCGCCCCGCAAGCTCACGCCGCCCGCCAAGGCTCCGAAGTCCGCCGCGCTGAAGGACCTCTCCCTGCTCCCGAAGATCAAGTGGGACGTCCAGATGCGCGAGGCCTGGGAACCCACGCGCGCCGGGGGCGAGAAGCGCCTGAAGGCCTTCGTCGCCAAGGCGGTCAAGGCCTACCCGACCGACCGCGACATCCCGAAGATCGACGGCACGTCGAAGCTCTCGCCCTACCTGCACTTCGGCCAGATCTCACCCCTCGAGATCGTCGACGCCGTCAGGTCCGTCGGCGCGCTCGGCACGAAAGGCGGCGACAAGTTCGTGGCGGAGGTGGGCTGGCGTGAGTTCGGCCACCATCTGCTCCATCACTTCCCCGAGACCACTGACCGTCCGCTGCGACGTGAGTTCGAAAAATTCCCCTGGGCGCCCGACAAGAAGCTCCTCCGCGCCTGGCAGAGGGGGCGCACGGGCTACCCCGTGGTCGACGCCGGCATGCGTCAGCTCTGGGCCACCGGGTGGATGCACAACCGCGTGCGCATGATCGCCGCGTCCGTCCTCGTGAAGCACTTCCTGCAGCCGTGGCAGGCAGGCTCGAAATGGTTCTGGGACACCCTCGTCGACGCCGACCTGGCCTCGAACACCCTCGGCTGGCAGTGGGCCGGAGGCTGCGGCGCCGACGCCGCGCCGTATTTCCGCGTCTTCAATCCCGTGCTGCAGGGACTCAAGTTCGATCCCGACGGCGAATACGTGCGCCGCTGGGTGCCTGAGCTGGCCAAAGTCCCCGCCGAATGGATCCATGAACCTTGGAACGCGCCGATGCACGTCCTCGCCGAGGCGGGCGTGACCTTGGGCAAGGACTACCCCGCCCCGCTCGTCAGCCTCGAGGCCGGACGCGACCGGGCCTTGGCGGCCTTCAAGGATTTGCGGGCCTGAAGGCCTGAAGGCCTTCGGGGGACACGTGGGCAAGGTGACACGGGGACAAGGGGTGATCCATTCCACATGCCTGTATCTGAGGCCCTTTGCCTCGAGGTAGGGCTCGACCACCCTTGGTCAGCCGCGGTTGAGCGAGGGCGCTCAACCCTACCCGCGAAGGCGCAGCCTAGGACGTATTCCCCCTTGCTACGGCATTGCGGCAATGCAGCATTACGGCATGACCTACACCCTGCCCATCAGCAAGCGCGGCACCCTGACCCTGCCCCCTGAACTCCGCCGCCGCCTCAAGCTCGATCAAGTCGCCTCACCCTTGGTCATCGTCGAAGAACGCGACGGCGGGCTCTTCCTGCAGTCGGCCGTGGCCATGCCCATCCGCGACATCCCCAAGGCGACCATTCGCCAGTGGGTGCTCAACGACGAGGCAGAGGCCAAAGACCTCAAGGCCTTCCGCCGGAAGAAGTGAATCTTTTCCTGGATTCGAGCGTATTGCTGGCCGCGGCCGGTTCTACGTCAGGGGCTTCGCGTCTGTTGATTACATCGGCCAAGCGCGAAGGATGGACTCTGCTGACATCAGCCTACTGCGAGCGCGAAGCGCGACACAATCTGCCCAAGCTCAGGCCTAAGGCATCATCTGATTGGAGACGCCTCATCAGGCCCAGACTGATCGTGGTCAGCACGCACCTCGTCTTGGATCGTCCGCTCGTCTATCGAGCCATCAAAGATCGTCCCGTAGTCATCACCGCCCTTAGCCTGAAGACCGACGTACTCCTGACCCTTGATCGTGATGATTTTCATGACCTCCTTGGCACATCCGTCTACGGCCTTCCTATCCGGACACCGGGTGAGTTCCTGAGGGAGCTTAGCAGGCAGGGCTGACCACCCTTGGTCAGCCGCGGTTGAGCGAGGGCGCTCAACCCTACCCGCGAAGGCGGAGCCTTCGAGGGGGCAAGTGGGCAAGGTGACACGGGGATAAGGGTTGATCCATTCCCCATGCCCGGATCTGAGATCCTTTGCCTCGAGGTAGGGCTGACCACCCTTGGTCTAGGTATTACCCTAAATTGAATCGGTAGCACGACAGACAAGATTCGGTTCGTGCCCGATGCCTGGGAAATCCATCACTCCGATGAGTTCGAACGAAGTTTCCGTCGTCTCCGGAAGCGACATACGGACGGCGCTGATGCCCTGCTTGCCAGATTGCAGAACTTCATGGACCGCTGGTTGAACAACCCGCAGATCGCAGCCGGCTTCCATCTTCCAGGCTGGGTGCATCCCGAAGGCCGGGGAGTCCTGGCAGTGGACCAAGGAACGAAAAGCAATCTGGCGGCGCTAAGGCTCTACCTCTGGCTGGATCACACGACCCGAAGAGTCTGGCTGCTCTGTGCCGGTGACAAGCGGACCCAACATGCAGATATTGCATATTGCCACGGGTGGCTTGAGCGCTTCAAATCGGAAGATGGCCATGAAAACGGTTAAGGCAAAAGCACACCGCGACGTCTTCTCGCTCGCGGCCAGCCTGGGCTATGCGCCCAAGGCGCTCGCCAAGCTCCGAGCCAAGGCGGACGAAACAGATCTCACCGCGATGCTCGAAGCCCGCCGGCAGGCAGCCGGACTGACCCAGGCCGAAGTCGCCCGACGCATGGGCGTGACCCAGTCGACCGTCTCGCGCCTCGAATCTGACCGCTGGCAGGATATCCGGCTGGGCGAACTGGATGCGTATCTGCGGGCAGTGGCCAAATAGGCGGGTCACGATTCATCGTGCCCTCCCGTCACGGAGGGCGCGGCATAGCGACGCCCCTACCCTCGGCCGCCCTGCGGCGGCCAGGCAGGGCTGACCACCCTTGGTCAGCCGCGGTTGAGCGAAGGCGCTCAACCCTACAAGCGAAGACTACTTCGCTTTCGGCGCTGCGTTGGCGGCGCGGTCACGCTCGACGGCCTTGCGCCGGATCTCGGCCTTCACCGCGGCCAGCCGTTCAGGCCAGATGAATTTGGGCGCCGTCTTCGGGTCATAGGAGGCGAGGTGTCCGGTCAGGCGGGTGGCCGGCTTGGTGTATTTCAGCACCGTGTCACCGAAGACCTCCCGGCACATCGCCGCCAGGCCGGGGTCGTATTCGATGAGCTGGGAGCGCAGGTGCACGTGATTATGGTCATGGTCGTTGACGCGGTTGTCGTCGAACCACGACTGCACGCCCTCGGCGAAATACTCGTGGTGGTTCGTCGCGGCGTATTTGCCCTTCCAGAGCCCCTTCGCCATCGCGGCGTCGTACGTCGCCTTCAGCCGGTCGTCGAAGGTCGGGTCGAGCTTCACCATCCCGCGCAGGTGAATGTTGTGCGCGAACTCATGGATGAAGATGTTCTCGGCCGCGTATGGGTCGCCGGGGTAGCCCAGCAGGTTCTCCTCCCCGCAGGAGCAGACCGGGTCGGACTTGGATCCGCCGAAGCCGCGGGCCCGGGCGTCCCAGTAGTCCTTGGGCTTCATGTGGGCGTATTCCGGGATGTCGGTCGAGAACTCCGCGTAGCCCATGACGATGATCCGGGAGCCGTTGGCGATCATGGCGGCACGGACGTCAGGCCGCTTGGCCAGCATCAGGTCGGCCAGGTGGGCGGCCTCGAGGAGCGCGTAGTCGTTGACGGCGCCGGAGGACACGACCGGCAGGCCACCCGCGCTGACGTGCTTTTTGTAAAACGGGTCGAGCTTCAGATCGGCCGGCGGCGCCGTCACCGGGCCCGCAGCGAACAAGGCCTGGACGCAGGCAAGCAGACACAACAGCAGACGGGGAAGCATGCCTGACACCCTACCCGCCTGGTCGTCCCTGCAAAGCCAGGAATCGCGCATTCATCGACCTAGGACCGCGCAGCATGCTGCGCCAGCGAACCCATTCCCGGATGGCGGGTGGCGGCCCGGGGTGGCCGGTGGCGGGAGATGCCTTGGGCAGGGATGCGACGACGTCGCATCCGTTCGAGACAAGTAAACCACCCAAAAAGGGTTAGGGGCTTTGGCTAATTGATTCCGGCGCACCCGATACTCATGGCGAATCGTGCAACTTTACCTTTGCGACGAATCGGGAGATCCTGGCACCTCGGTCGGCGCCGGAGCCTCGCCGCTATTCGTCATCTGCATGATCGGCTACGCTGATGGCATCGCAGCGCAGGAATTTCAAAAGGCTGATGCTGAACTTCGCCAACGCCTCGGTTGGCGCAGTGAGTTCCGGTGGTCAAAGCTAAGCCAAAGATCCCGCGATACCTATTTCGCCTCCTTATCAGGCGTCATGCCCGCCCACCATGTCGTGATCTGGGATAAGCTGGCCTCGAACCAAGCTGCGTCCCCAGAAATGTCCGCTGAAATCGGCATGATGCGAAAGGCAATGGCAAACCTTGGCGGCCCATCACCTTCCAGCCGTCTCATCATCGACGGAGTTCGGCATCGCGATCGTGCGGCCGAGATACGTCGTGCACTTGGAGTCACCGAAGTGCGCTTCGAACATTCCCACGCAAACCCTCACCTTCAGCTGGCGGACATGCTGGCAGGGTTTCACGCGTGGGATTATGCCCGGCGCATCAAAGACATAACACCACAGCTCCGATCGCTGAGGCGATTTCGGAGCTTATGGCGTTAAAGGGGCGAGGCTTGTCCTATCCTTTACAGGAAGGCCGTCTGATCTGACGACCGTTCGAACCAAGCCCCATTGCACAAACGATAGTACCTAAGCCATTAAGGCCCACAAGCAGGAAAAGAACCGAAGGCAACCTAGGTCGTGACGCGGTCCCGACCCTATCCCTTGCCCCGCACTTTTGCACGGCATCTGCCTCCCCTTCCCCTAAAACTTTATCCTCCATCCCTCATCATTCATCCTCCATCCTGCCTCTACCCCCCATGAGCACTAGCTCCTCATCCCCGCTAGGCACGCCCGACCGCCTCGTCTCGCTCGATGCCTACCGCGGGCTGACGATGCTGTTCATGGCGTCGTCGGGGTTCGGCGTCGCGCAGATCGCCAAGGCCTATCCGGATTCGGCCTTCTGGGAGCTGCTCCGCTACAACACCTCGCATGCCGCATGGATCGGCGGCGGGGCGTGGGACATGATCCAGCCCGCGTTCATGTTCATGGTCGGCATGGCCCTGCCCTTCTCGTCCTCGCGGCGCACCGCCGAAGGCCAGGATGAGCGCAAACGCTGGCTGCACACCCTCTGGCGCGCGTTCGCCCTCGTCGCCCTCGGCGTGTTCCTGTCCACCAGCGCCGGATCGCGGCCCAACTTCATCTTCACGAACGTTCTGGCCCAGATCGGACTCGGCTATGTCTTCCTCACCCTGCTCGTCGGCCGTGGCTGGAAACTCCAGCTCGGGGCCATCGGCGTCATCGCCGTGGCCACCTGGACCGCGTTCGTGCTCACGCCCGTCGCCGGGCCAGGCACCGATTTCAAGGCCCTCGGCGTGACTGAAGCCGGCCAGACCCTGGATGGCCTCTGGGCGCATTGGAACATGAACGCTAATTTCGCGGCGGCCTTCGACCAGTGGTTCCTGAACCTCTTCCCGCGCGAGAAACCGTTCCTCTTTAACAGCGGCGGCTACCAGACCCTCAACTTCATCCCTGCGCTCATCACCATGATCCTCGGGCTCATGGCAGGGGAGAATCTGCGCTCCGACAAGACCGCCGGCGAGAAGCTCGGCTGGCTGCTCAAGGCCGGGGCGATCTGCCTCGTCCTGGCGCTCGCGACTGGCACCACCCTCTGTCCCGTCATCAAACGCCTCTGGACGCCCTCGTGGGCCTTTTACAGCGGCGCCGTCGTCCTCTGGACCTTCGCCCTCTTCTACTGGCTCATCGACATCAAGGGTCACAAAGCCTGGACCTTCCCCCTCGTCGTCGTCGGCATGAACTCCATCGCCATCTACGTCGCCTACCAGCTCACCGCCGGCTGGATCCGCAGCGTCGGCCGGACCTGGCTCGGCAACGGCCTCTTCGAAAGCACCTACGGCGCCCTCGCCCAAAGCCTCCTCGCCCTCACCGTCCTCTGGACCTTCTGCTGGTGGCTGTGGAAGCGGAAAGTGTTTATCAGGATCTGAAGGTAGGGCTGCTGACCCGGTCAGCCGAGGATTACGCAAGATGGGGTCAGGCCCACGACCTAGAGGGGGGGGGCCTTGACACACATCAAAATAAAAGGTGAATAAGACTATGCTTCTATTCCGACTAAGCCTTCTATTGCTCACTATGTTTGCGGCGTCCGGATGCAGCAGCGGATCCGGGACTCCATCGCGCACATTCAAGACTCGCCCCGACTTCTCCAAAATCGATGTCGGCATGACGAAAGCCCAAGTGCTAGCAATACTGGGCGAACCTGAGGAGAACAAGGCCCAGGCAGGCGTGAGTTACATCGTATACTGGGACTGCGTAACTAGCGGCTTCAGCGTCGATAAGTACTTTGTCAGGTTCATCGGAGGCAAGGTCGAGAGCTTCGGTAGCATGGGCGACTTTGATTCATCCAAAGACCCCACCCTGAACATCAACATCAAGAGCAGGTAGCCACGATCCGCCCCCACCCCACCCCGACACCCCGGGGTGCACCCCCGAAACGCCAACGGTTTTTCCGTTTCTAACCGCGCGCTAATATTTGAGGTTTCCAAAAAGTTTCCCCTTCAGGACGTAGCAAGACGCTCACGCCTTGCCACTGTGCGGGATGAAACGTACACAGATATAATGTCTAGCGTCCAGTTAAGCAGAAGGAAACTAAGAGCTTGGGCCGAAGATGGAGAATGCTTTGCCCAATTGTTTCTCGGTTTGGATTACGCCTACGGCGAGACGGGCGAGAAGGATTGTGCCATCGCAATCAAATGGCTTAACAAAGCAGCTGAGAGAGGACAACCCGTGGGCCAATTCCACCTCGGACTTTTTTATGAACGGGGAGAGGGTGTTGAAAAAGATTTAACTGAGGCAGCGAAATGGTACCGTCTGGCGGCTGAGGGCGGGCTATTTATTGCACAAGTTAAGTTAGCGTATTGTTATTACCGCGGTATTGGCGTTCAGCTCAAAACCGCAGAAGCGGCTAGATGGTTCCTCAAGGCGGCCACCCAAGGGGCCCATCTTCGCCCTTCCTCCCAAAGTCGCATCAGCGCTGAGGCAGTGCATTTATTTCGTAAGGCCCTTTCCCAGCTGAAAGCAGGAGCACAAACTAAAAAAAGCGTCCGGGCCGACGAGTTCCATGAGCCGACGGAGGAGGACTTCGAGCGCATCCATTCCCGGCTGACCTTAGTTTTGGAGAAAAAAAAGGATGGCACCCCCAAGATAGATATGAGCGCCAACATCCTGCTTAAACGAGCGAAACAGGGAAACGTTCGAGCTCAGTATATTCTTGGCTTAAAATACCTAAAGGGGGAAGGCGTTCCTATGGATAAGGCGGAGGCCTACTATTGGTTTAACTTGGCTGCTGTTTCATCTAAAAACGCAAAGGCACAGCGGGATAGACTAGTGAAGCAATTATCACCATCGGCAAGGCAACTTGCGGAACGACGTTCCACTAATTTATTCAAACAGATCGAGGCGCAAAAGAAGGCAGGCAAGTAAACGCGAGGCCAACGGACAGAGCCAAGCGCAAGTAGCGTCACATTATTATAAACCTTCCCTTCCCTACCTCCCCGGCTTAGCGGATGGGAATAAACCCCTGGGATTGTAAGCCCATGTGGGCAATGAGGGGTTGCCCGGGTGGGGCTTCGGGATAACCACACTAGGGAGAACACCTGTAGTAGCACTCGCTAATACATTTGTAGGGCACCCCTCCGACCAACTTCCTCCTTTGCGTGGCATCGAAACATAAATCCGCCCCGTGGTTCCTCAAGCAGGGGTTCTTCGAAGGGATCAAGTCCTTCAAGGAGTTCGAGGTTCGGACGGGTAAGCTGGCCGATACGGTCGAGATGGGCGACGCGCTGGAGATCCTGGTGGAGGCCTTGCTGCACCTGGACAAGGTCCTGAACGCCAAGGACGTCTGGGTGGTCGGATCCATCCCTTCGCACATCCGCAAGGCGCTGAACCTGCCCAATGACTCCAAGGGCATCGATGGGGTGTATGAAGACCAGGCCGGGAGCTACATCCCCTACCAGGTGAAGTACCGGACGGATATGGACACCCTGCCCTACGGGGAAATCAGCGCATTCCTAGGCATCACCGAGAAGTCCCTGCAGGACCGGATGATCTTCACGAATGCCCGGAAGCTGTCCGTGGACGTCGCCAACCGAACAGGTGTCCGCAGCTTCCGGGCCGATAAGTTCCACGAGCTCACGGAGGCGGACTTCAAGGGCATCCATGCCTGGCTGACGGATAAGAAGGTCGAGCCGTTCAAGCGTTGGGACCCCCTTCCCCACCAGAGACAGGCTATCGAGAAGATCACGGCCGGCCTGAAGGAGGCCGACCGGACGACGGCGGTCATGGCATGCGGCACCGGCAAGACCTTGGTAGCCCTTTGGGCGGCCGAGGCCCAGAACCCTAAGACCGTCCTGGTACTGGTTCCCTCCCTTGCCCTGCTCTCCCAGACCCTGCCCGACTGGTGCAAGCAGACCAGCTGGGGTAATCGCTTCCGCTACCTATGCGTCTGCTCTGATGCCAGCGTGGATCGCGAAGCCAAGCAGGACGGGTATACCTTAAAACAGGAAGACCTCGAGTTCCCGGTCACGACTGAACCGAAGAGGGTTAAGGACTTCCTAGCCGGCAATAAGGACGGGGTTAACGTCATCTTCTCCACCTACCAGTCAGCCGAAGTGGTCGCGGAAGGCCTTAAGGGGCAGACCGTCGACCTTGGGATATTCGACGAAGCCCACAAGACCACCGGCGACAAGGAAGGGCTGTTTGCGTTCGGCCTGAGCGACAAGAACATCAGCATCAAGAAGCGCCTGTTCCTGACTGCTACCCCTCGGCACTACAAACTCAACAAACGAGACAAGGACGGCGACTTCCAGGTCGTCTCGATGAGCGATGAGGCAGTCTACGGCAAGGTATCCTACCGCCTCCCTTTCTCGTCAGCCGTGGCCGCCGGCATCATCGTCCCCTATAAGGTCATCATCTCGGTCTGCCTGAACAAGGAAGTGGACGCCGAACTACTCCGCAGGGGCAGCACACGGGTGCGTCGGGACGAAATCCAGGCCAAGTGGGTCGCCAACCAGATCGCCCTCAAGCGGGCTATCGAGAAGACCGGAGCGTCGAAAATCATCACCTTCCACTCGAGGGTTAACCTCGCCGAGGAGTTCGCCAGCGATAGCGCCCGGGGGTTCCAGGAGCACGTCAAAGGCTTCGATGTATTCCATGTGAACGGCGGGCAGAATGCCGCCGATCGCAAAGCCCTGCTGGAGGACTTCAAAGCCTCCCCCAGAGGCCTTATCACCAATGCCCGATGCCTGACCGAGGGCGTGGACGTCCCTTCCGTGGACATGGTGGCCTTTGTCGACCCTAGGAAGTCCAAGATCGATATCGCCCAGGCCGCCGGACGCGCCATGCGCCAGTCCAAGGCCACCAACAAGAAGCTAGGCTACATCGTCGTCCCCCTCTTCATCGAACAGAAGAAGGGCGAAACCGAAGCCCAAGCCTTCACCCGCGCCGGGTTCGATGAAGTCGCCGAAGTCCTGAGCGCCATGCTCGAAAGCGACGACGACCTCGTCGACACCATCAAGGAGCTGCAGGAAGCCCGCGGCCGCGGGGACAAGTTCAACCCCCGGCAGCTTCACGAGAAGATCGAAGTCATCGGCCCATCAATAAACCTGAATAAACTAACCCGGAGCATCGACGTCGAGATCCTAGAGCGACTGGGCGTAAGTTGGGATAGGTGGTTTGGGTTACTTCAAAGATACCATAAGCGTGAGGGACATTGCAGGGTGCCACAAAAATTCAAACTAGATGGCCTAAGGCTTGGCGGATGGATAATGCACATCAGACAGAAGAAGATTGCAGTATCAGAGGCTCAAAAACTCCAGCTCGACTCACTCGGGTTTAGCTGGGATCCTCTTACAGAAAAATGGGAGGAAGCGTTTTTCGCTCTTAAAAAGCTCCGAGAAATCACAGGACACTGCCGCATTAAGCAGAACTTCGAAACTGAAGGAATTAAATTAGGAAAATGGGTGAGTTTTCAGAGAAGATGCAGAATCAATGGAAATCTATCAGAGGATAGAATTAGAAGGCTGAATGGGATTAACTTCAGCTGGGACCCTGTTTCAGAGCAATGGGAAGATGCCTTCGCTGCTCTTTTAAATTTTTTCACTAAGCATGGCCACTGCCGCGTTCCCGGAAAATTTAGGGAAGCTGGAGTGAACCTGGCAGGTTGGATTCAAAAACAAAGAGCAAACAGGCACGTAATCTCGACCGAAAGAATAGAACGACTTAACTCCATCAACTTCTACTGGGATCCTGCTTCGGAACTCTGGGAAGAAGGATTTGCAGCGCTTTCAAAGTTCTACAATAAAAAAGGCCACTGCCGTGTTCCTCAAAACTTTAAGCAAGGAGGAATAAATCTGGGAAATTGGGTCGGTACGCAACGCCTTGCTAAGAATCGTTTATCAAACGAGAAAATCAGTCTCCTGGATTCCATCGGTTTTAGCTGGGACCCTCACTCTGAAAAATGGGAAAAAGCCTTTTGTGCACTAAAGAAATTCTATGAAATCAAAGGCCATTGTCGCACCGGACGAGAACTTTTCATTGATGGTATTAATATTTGCAACTGGGTTATGGCACAGAGAGCACGCAAAGAACGACTAACTACAGAACAAATAAGGAAGCTAGATGATATCAACTTCAGCTGGGATCCCATATCAGATCTTTGGGAAGAAGGATTCGCCGCACTTTTAAAGTTTCACTCTAAAGCAGGACACTGCCGTGTACCTGGAAACCATAAAGAAGGCGGTCTTAATTTAGGAAGATGGGTTGGCACTCAACGCAAAACCAAACCAAGATTAAGCCACGAAAGAATAAGACGTCTAGATTCCTTGGGTTTCAGCTGGGACCCTTACTCAGAACAATGGGAGGAAGCATTCAGCGCATTGCAGAATTTTTACTCTGAAAAAGGTCACTGCTTAGTCCACACAGACCTGAAAATAGGTAACGTAAACCTAGGGAAATGGGTCCAGCATCAACGTCGATTTAAGAAACAAGGTGGACTGACCGCCGATCGGGTTTTGCGCCTTAATTCCTTGGGTTTCAACTGGGATCCGTTTTCAGCTCAGTGGGAAGAAGCATTCAATAAACTATTAAAGTTTAGGGAGGAAAACGGTCATTGCAGCGTACACATCGACTACAAAGTGGGCGATTTTAAATTGGGCAATTGGGTTAGCGTCCAACGCGAACACAGAAAGAAGAGCAAATTGACCGATGAACGCATCAAGCGACTGGACGAGCTCGAATTCATTTGGGACCCACGCACGGCGCAATGGGAGGAGTCATTCGCTGCGCTCCAGAGCTTTCGCTCTAGAGTCGGTCATTGCGATGTTGCCGAAAAAGTCATCGAGAGCGGAGTGAAACTAGGAAAGTGGGTAATCATGCAACGGAGACGAAAAGATCGGCTGAATCCGGACAGAATCAACAGACTCAATTCAATAGGCTTCGTATGGGATCCAATTGATGTTCGATGGAATTCAGACTTCTTAGTTTTGAAAAAGTTTTTGTCGCGTGAAGGCCACTTAAGGGTTCCTCAGAGACATTCCGAAGGTGGGGTAAAGATTGGTGCATGGGTAGACAGGCAGCGGCAGGAAAATAACAAAGGTAAACTTTCCCAAGAAAGGAAAAAGCTCTTAGATTCGGTCGGGTTCATCTGGAAGTTATAGCCCTTAACAAAAGCCAATTCGTGCACACTCTGGCCGACAATAGGACCAGGCAGTGCCACAATTACGCTCGTAACTGGATTCGCAATTTTAACGCGCTTTTAGCTACGCCGGTTAATGAGTACGGTCTGACCCAGTTGCCTGAGAGGAAGTGACTAGCGGCGGCTAGGTCGAATGGTTTAGCTGGCCGCTCAACCCTACCAGTTGCAAAGGTCGGCACGCCGTGCCGACCCTACCTTAGATGCAGCGGATGCGATGTCATCGCATCCCTACCCTTACGCGAAGTAATCGACGCCGCCCTTGAAGAGGGGCTGGTGCTTGTTGCCGGGGATGTTCTTGGCGACGTTGGCGCCGGCACGTTCGGTGTGGCCCATCTTGCCGAGGACGCGTCCGCACGGGCTGGTGATGCCTTCGACGGCTTCGAGCGATCCGTTGGGATTGAATTCGATGCGGTTCGAGGGTGCGCCGGCGGGGTCGCAATACTGGAAGGCGACCTGGCCGTTCTTGACGAGGTCGGCGATGACGGACGCAGGCGCGGTGAAGCGGCCTTCGCCGTGCGAGAGTGGGATGGTGTGCACCTGGCCGACCTCCATGCGCGCGAGCCACGGCGACTTGACCGAGGCGACGCGGGTATGGGCGTAACGCGAGATGTGGCGGGCGATGCGGTTGTGGAACAACGTCGGGGCCGAAGCATCGACGTCGCGGATCTCACCATACGGCACGAGGCCGGTCTTGATGAGGGCCTGGAAGCCGTTGCAGATGCCGAGCGCGAGGCCGTCGCGGTGCTTGAGCAGCTCCATGACGGCGTCACGGACGATGGGGGCCTTGATGACGGCGGCGATGAACTTGCCGGAGCCATCGGGCTCGTCACCGGCGGAGAAGCCACCGGGGATCATGAGGATCTGCGAACGGGCGATGGCGTCGGCGAGGGCTTTTAGCGATTCACCCAGGCCGGCGGCATCGAGATTACGCAGCACGAGGATCTCGGGCTCGGCGCCGGCGAGACGGAACGCGCGGGCGGTGTCGTATTCACAATTGCTGCCGGGGAAGACCGGGATGATCACGCGCGGCTTGGCGACGCGAGCCTTGGGCTTCAGGCCGGAGCGGACGGTGAAGCTGATCGGTGCAGGCGTGCCCTGCGGCTCGCTCGCCTTGGTCGGGAAGACGGACTCAAGCACGCCCTCGTGCGAGGCGAGGAGGTCGGCGACGGCGACGGACGCGCCGGGCCAGGCGATCTTGGCTTCGGCGTTGGTCTGACCGAGCACGCGATGCGGGAGCGTGCCGAGGTCGGCGGCCGAAGCGACTTCGAGCACGACGGAACCGTAAGCCGGAATCAGGAAGTCGGCGGCGGGCGCGGCGGCGAGCGTGACGCCGATCCGGTTGCCGAAGGACATACGAGTCAGCGCGTGGCCGATGCCGCCCTGACGGACCGCGGCGGCGGCACGGACCTTGCCGGCCTTGACGAGGGCGTGGATGGCGGCGAGACGCTCGCGAGCGACCTGCAAGTCAGGCAGGAGCGCGGACGTGCGGGGCACGTCGACGACCACGACCGTAGAGCCGGCCTGCTTGAACTCGGCGGAGACGACGTGGCTGGCCTTGCCGGGGACGATGGCGAAGGAGACGAGCGTGGGCGGGACGTCGAGGTCCTTGAAGGAGCCCGACATGCTGTCCTTGCCGCCGATGGCGGCCGTGCCGAACTCGAGCTGTGCTTCGAGTGCGCCGAGGAGCGCCACGAGCGGCTTGCCCCAGCGGGAGGAATCCTGGCCGAGCTTTTCGAAGTATTCCTGGAGCGTCAGGCGCGCGCGGGCGGGATCTCCGCCGGCGGCGGTCAGGCGGGCGAGCGATTCCACCACCGCGCAGACCGCGCCATGGCCGGGCGACCACTGGGCGACCACGGGATTGAAACCGTAGGCCATGATCGTGCAGACGTCCGTCTCGCCGCCGAGGACCGGCAGCTTGGCGGCCATCGCTTCCTGCGGGGTCGACTGCGTCGCGCCGCCGAAAGGATGCAGCACCGTGTTGGCGCCGATCGAGGCGTCGAAGCGCTCGACCAGGCCGCGCTGGGCGGCGTTCGGGAGAGCCGAGACACACTTCAGGAGATCGTCGGCCGTCGGCGCGGAGCCGGACTGGAAAGGATTCTTGGAAGCGTCGGGCGCGAGCACCTTCGCGGACGCGGACTGCGTCACGCCGTTGGTGTCGAGGAAGTCGCGGGCGATGTCGACGACGCGCTGGCCGCGCCATTCCATGATCAGCCGGCCCGAGTTCGTGACGTCGGCGACCTGCACCGCTTCGAGGTTCTCGCGGCGGGCGGCGGCGAGGAAGGCGGGGACGTCCTTGGGCTCGAGCACGACGGCCATGCGTTCCTGCGATTCCGAAAGGGCGATCTCCGTGCCGTCGAGGCCGTCATACTTGAGCGGCACGCGGTCGAGGTGGACGTGGAGCGAAGGGGCGAGCTCGCCGATGGCGACGGAGACGCCGCCGGCGCCGAAGTCGTTGCAACGCTTGATCAGGCGGCTGACGGACGGATCGCGGAAGAGACGCTGCAGCTTGCGCTCGGTCGGGGCGTCGCCCTTCTGGACCTCGGCGGAATTCTGGAGGGCCGTCTCGGTGTGCTCCTTGGAGGAACCCGTCGCGCCGCCCACGCCGTCGCGGCCCGTGCGGCCGCCGACGAGCACGATGACGTCGCCCGGAGCGGGCGCCTCGCGGCGCACGCAGTCACGGGGACCCGCGGCGACGACCGCGCCGATCTCCATGCGCTTGGCCACGTAGCCCGGGTGGTAGTGTTCAGAAACCAAGCCGGTCGCGAGGCCGATCTGGTTGCCGTAAGAGGAGTAGCCGGCAGCCGCGCCGGTGGTGATCTTGCGCTGCGGGAGCTTGCCCGGGAGCGTCTTCTCGTAAGGCGTGAGCGGATCGCCGGAGCCCGTCACGCGCATCGCCTGATACACGTAGGAGCGGCCGGAGAGCGGGTCGCGGATCGCGCCGCCGAGGCAGGTGGCTGCGCCGCCGAAGGGCTCGATCTCCGTCGGGTGGTTGTGCGTCTCGTTCTTGAACATCACCAGCCACTCCTGGACGCGGCCGTCGATCTCGACCGGCACGACGATCGAAGCGGCGTTCACTTCCTCGGAATCCTCCATGTCGTCGAGCTTGCCCGTGCGCTTCAGCTCGCGGCCGGCGATCGTCGCGATGTCCATCAGGCAGACCGGCTTGCCCTGGCGGTTGAGGCCGAGGCGGACCTGCTGGTAGCGTTCCCACGAGGCCTTGAAAGGGGCCAGCAGGGGCGAATCCGCGAACTCGACCGACTTCAGTTCGGCGAGGAAAGTCGTGTGACGGCAGTGGTCAGACCAGTAGGTGTCGAGCAGCTTGATCTCCGTGAGCGTCGGCTCGCGGCGGGCCTCGTCGCGGAAGTGCTTCTGGCAGAAGGCGAGGTCGGCGTCGGACATCGCCAGGCCGAGCTCCTTGCGGAGGGCGGCGAGCGCGGCGGCGTCCTTGGTGAGGAAGCCGGTGATGGAGCGGACCGCAGCGGGCGCGGGGGCGGCGCGACGGAGCGAGGCGGGCTTGTCGAGCGAGGCCTCGCGGGAGTCGACCGGATTGATCAGGTAGCCCTTGATGCGCTTCAGGTCGTCGGCCGAGGCGCCGCTGACCACGTAAATGCGCGCGGCGGCGACCGTCGGGCGTTCCCCGCCCGAGACGATCTGGAGGCACTGCGCCGCGGAATCCGCGCGCTGGTCGAACTGGCCCGGAAGGTATTCGATGCCGAAGGCCGACTCGCCGGGACCCAGCGTGAAGACCTCCTCCGTGACGTCGTCGACCGGAGGCTCGGCGAAGACCGTGGGGATCGCCTGGCGGATGGCGGCGTCCGACGCCCCCTCAACATCATAGCGCTGGAGGATACGGAGACCCTTCAGGCCCGGGAGCCGGAGCGAGTCCCGCAGGTCCTGGAGCAGGTGGTCGGCCTCGGAGCGGAAGGCGGGTTTCTTCTCGACGAAAATGCGCTTCATCAAAGTCGCCCCCACCTTGTCGTGCCCGAGGGCGGGAGGGCAAGACGACTTAGGGGCGGGGCAATGGAAACGGAGGCCGCCGAAGGGCGGCCAGAGGTAGGGGCGTGGCTTTGCCGCGCCCTCCAGAGAGGAGGGCATGATGAATCATGCCCCTACCCCGGTTCGCCCTGCGGCGAACGTGACTGCGACTTATCCCGAATGCATCGCACCCCTCCCCCTATTCCTGTCCCTGACCCTGCCCCTGTCCCTGTCCCTGCCCCTATCCCTGTCCCTGCCCCTATCTCTGTCCCTGTCCCTGCCCCTGTCCCTATCTCCATCCCTACCTCCATCCCTGCCCCAAACCATTGACACCCCCCCGCCCCTTCCCCTTCTTCTGCCCTTCACGTCCGAGCCCGGAGACCCCGGTCGGACCCCTCCTTAAGACCCTCTTACCATGGCCAAGACCAACACCAAGAAGAACAAGTCCACCAAAGTCGTCTACACCTGGGGCGACGGCAAAGCGGACGGAAACGGCTCGATGAAGGCCCTCCTCGGGGGCAAGGGAGCCAACCTCGCCGAGATGACCCGCATCGGTCTCCCGGTGCCTCCCGGCTTCACCATCACCACCGAGGTCTGCACCTACTACTACGCCAACAAGCGCACCTACCCCTCCAACCTGCAGGCCCAGATGGAGGCCGGCGTGGCCAACATGGAGAAGATCATGGGCACCAAGTTCGGCGCCACCTCCGGCATGCCCCTCCTCGTCGCCGTCCGCTCGGGCGCCCGCGACTCCATGCCGGGCATGATGGACACCATCCTGAACCTCGGCCTCAACGACCAGACCGTCATCGCCCTCGAGAAGGCGACCAAGAACCCCCGCTTCGCCTGGGACTGCTACCGCCGCTTCATCCAGATGTACGGCGACGTCGTGCTCGGCGTGCAGAAGCGCGAAGGCGAGGACCATGAGCCGTTCGAGTCCGTCATCGAGGAGTTCAAGCACAAGAAGTACAAGGGCGACATCGAGGACTCCGCCCTCACCGCCGAGGACCAGCAGGAGCTCGTCAAGCGCTTCAAGGCCCTCGTCAAGGCCCGCACCGGCAAAGTCTTCCCCAACGACCCGTGGGACCAGCTGCGTGGCGCCGCCGGCGCCGTGTTCTCCTCGTGGATGAACGACCGCGCGATCGTCTACCGCCGCAAGTACAACAGCCCCGCCGAGTGGGGCACCGCCGTCAACGTCCAGGCCATGGTGTTCGGCAACACCGGCGACACGTCCGGCTCCGGCGTCGCGTTCACGCGCAACCCGGCCAACGGCGTCAACG
>JACCDT010202621.1_pt1 | contig 33298 bp, 26 predicted proteins | sample 7446291 | NCBI WGS metagenome assembly JACCDT01 (sample SAMN15323446, study PRJNA562643) | freshwater metagenome | isolation source: river surface water | place: USA:Blue River Watershed | collected 2017-08-17
AATGATTAGCATGCTTTTTGAGACGGGCCATCCTTGGATTACCTTTAAAGATCCATCAAATATTAGATCACCACAAGATCATGCAGGGGTTGTTCATAGCTCTAACTTATGCACAGAAATTCTTCTGAATACATCAAAAGAAGAAGTGGCTGTTTGTAACATTGGTTCAGTAAACTTAGTCGAACACTTTGATGGTGTTGCGCTAGATGAGGTGAAGCTTGCAAAAACTGTAAGAACAGCAATTCGCATGTTAGATAACGTAATTGATGTGAATTTCTATCCAATACCTGAAGCTGAAAAGGCTAATAAAAGGCACAGAGCTATTGGAATTGGTCTTATGGGCTTTCAAGACATTCTCTATATGAAAGGGATTAGCTATGCGAGCCATGAAGCAATAGAGCTTGCAGACAAAACCATGGAGATGATTTCTTACTACGCAATACTTGCATCATCAGAACTTGCTAAAGAGCGCGGTACATACGCCTCTTATGAGGGTTCTAAGTGGTCTAGAGGATTGCTTCCAATTGACACAATTGACATTCTTGAGAAAGAACGCGGTCAAAAAGTTGATATGGATCGAAATACAACAATGAATTGGGATATCGTTAGAGAGCATGTGAAAAAACATGGAATGAGAAATTGCAACACGATGGCGATTGCCCCAACAGCAACCATTGCAAATATTATTGGTGTCACTTCCTCAGTTGAACCGACATACAAAAACCTTTATGTAAAATCAAATCTATCCGGTGAATTTACCGTTCCAAATAGCTACCTTATCGTCAAACTTAAGGAGCTTGGACTTTGGGATCCGGAAATGCTTGATGATCTTAAATATTATGACGGCTCACTTGAAGAAATTGAGAGAATACCAAAGCACATTAAGGAACAGTTTCTCACAGCCTTTGAAGTTGATCCTGATTGGGTCTTAGAGTGCGGTTCTAGACGTCAAAAGTGGATTGATATGGGACAATCTCTTAACCTATATTTGGCTGAGCCAAGCGGTAAGAAGCTTCATGACATGTACATGAAAGCTTGGAGTAAAGGTCTTAAAACAACCTATTATCTTAGAACTCTCAGCGCAACACAGATTGAAAAATCGACAACCGATATCAATAAGCGCGGCATCCAACCAAGATGGATGAAAAATAGTTCAGCCTCAGCAAACATTCAAATTACAAGAGAACCTGCAAAACCTAAAGCTTGCACTTTAGGTGGCGAAGGTTGTGAAAGTTGTCAATAAAAAGGGATGGTGAAAACATGACAGCAGTAGTAGAAGAGAAAGAAGAATCTAAGCAAAAAAGAGTCAATGTACAACAAAAAAGACTCATTAATTGCACGAAAGTCGACGTCAATCAGCTCATGCCCTTGAAATACAAATGGGCATGGGAGCACTATCTTAATGGCTGCGCAAACCATTGGATGCCAACAGAAGTTCCTATGGCTAAAGATATTGAGACATGGAAATCAAATGCTCTTTCAGAAGCTGAAAGACTTGTTATCATGAGAAACTTAGGATTTTTTGCAACTGCAGAAAGTCTAGTAGGAAACAATATTGTGCTCGCAATCTTCAAACACATTACAAATCCTGAGGCAAGACAGTACCTCTTAAGACAATCATTTGAAGAAGCAATCCATACACACACATTCCATTACATCGTTGAATCACTAGCCCTTGATCCGGGTGAAGTATTTAACATGTATAATGAAATAGGCGTGATCCATGAAAAAGACCAGTTCCAAATGGATCTCACAAAATCAATACTAGAAGAAGGCTTCACAACAGAAACCTTCGAAGGTGCCCAGAAGTTTTTAGAAAACCTCATCGGCTACTACATCATCATGGAAGGAATATTTTTCTATAGCGGCTTTGCTATGATTCTCTCCCTCCAACGCCAAAACAAAATGGTCGGAATTGGCGAGCAATTCCAATACATCCTTCGCGATGAAACCATTCACTTAAACTTCGGAATTGATCTCATCAATACGATCAAAGAAGAAAATCCAGAGCTTTGGACAAATGACTTCCAAGATCACATCTATGATCTCATTGACCAAGCTACAAAACTTGAATACGCCTACGCCAAGTCATGCCTACCAAAAGGCATACTCGGTCTAACAGCCCCCATGTTCGAAGACTACGTCGGCTACATCGCAGACCGCCGTCTCGAGCGAATCGGCCTCCAGGCCCGTTATAACAAGAAAAATCCCTTCCCCTGGATGTCAGAAGTCATTGATCTTGGCAAAGAAAAAAACTTCTTTGAAACAAGAGTCAACGAATACCAGTCCTCATCAAACTTGACCTGGTAACTACAATAATAGGGCCAAATCTCAACGGTTTGGCCCCTTTTCTTATTGACATTAAATACGATATCACGTTAATTTAGTTACTTTCAAAACCATCAAGAGTTTGTAAATGCTTAGTTCCATCTCTAGATCCGCTCAATTTATTTCTACTGAATGGAATAAGGATGGAAAGCACAGGTTCCTAGGAAGCGCTACCGCAGGATATCTACTGAACATAAAACTTACTACAGCTATTGGAATCGGAATGACGGGCTACGTCCTCGGCGAAGTTATTTCACGAATCTATCGCAGCTGTTTTGAAAAAGATCCAGAAGCATTTAAAATAGATTTTTTTACTACAGATGACGCCGCTTATATGAAATATATACACTCACGAGAAAACAGAGTTCTTCAGATAAAAACAATTACCCCCCTTATTTTTAATATTTCATTAACAGGAATTCCCGGAACGTACCTATCCATCACCACTCTTGCGCTTAGTCTTCTTTATGCAGCAATCAATTAATCAATTATTCCTGCAATTATATCGTATTGCATAAGACGCAATTCTTCATCACCCCAAGTATAGAGAACTAGAATAAGTTTACAAGCCGGTAAACTTTCTCCAAAACATGAGATTGAAAAAAAATGGATAAATTAGTCAAATTGGATTAACCTCTAATTAAAATCAAACTTAGAGGTACGTATGAATTTTTCTTGGGAACTTAGCATTGCTATTGTTACAGTCATAAATATTTGTTTGGGGATGTTTTGGTATTCGCCTCTTTTTCTTGGAAAAGTGTGGGCAAGGGCGCATCAATTTGATTTAAGAAAATTAAAAGCAGGAGTTTGGCATTACGTCGGAAGCATTTTAGTCTCTCTTGTACAAGCTACTATTTTGGCTTTCATAATTCACCAATTTGACATTGCTACCTGGAAAAGTGGAATGCTATTTGGCGTTTGTCTATGGCTCGGTCTCGTACTTCCCTCCCATTTTTCAGGTGTCATATGGGCTAAAAAACCAATTCTTGTATACTTAATCGATACCACCTACCTCTTCTGCAGCATCGTTATGATGACTACCCTTGTAACCTATCTACACGAATAAGAAAAATTTTAGCCGGCGAAAACCTTTGCTTTTTATAGATTTTCGCCACTTATACGACTATACGCGGCGAAAAGCTGCATAAATATTGATTTTTCGCCGCTTATAATGCTATACTTGGCGAAAAGTGAGGTCTTCATGGAAAAATTCAATGTTATCGGAAGGACAGAAGAGTTAACGATCCTTCAAGGAGTTCTTGAAGCAACTGAGGCTCAATTTGTTGCTGTTTACGGAAGACGCAGGATTGGAAAAACATATCTAATTAGTGAATTTTTTAAGAATAAAGGAGTCTATTTTGAAATTACAGGCATGAAGGATGGCGAATTAAAAGACCAATTATTTCAATTTACCTATGAATTTTCAAGAAGATTTAATGATGGGGATAGAATCCCCGCACCAGAATCATGGTCTGAGGCCTTCACTCTTTTAAATGATGCTATTGAACGAGTTTCAAAGAAGGAAAAAATCATCTTATTTTTTGATGAAATCCCTTGGCTTGCATCAAAAAAATCAAAGTTTTTGCCGGCGCTTGAACATTTCTGGAATAGATATCTATCTCGAAATCCAAATATAATATTAGTGATTTGCGGATCTTCGGCTTCATGGATCATTAAAAACATCATTAACAATAAAGGTGGTCTACATGGTAGAGTGACAAAGAAAATACGCTTACTCCCTTTTTCTCTGTCGGAAACAGAAACCTATCTTTTATCTAAAAATATTAAACTCGAACGAAAGCAAATTACTGATCTTTACTTAGCAATAGGGGGCGTTCCAAAATACCTATCTTATGTAAAGAGAGGGCAATCTGCCGTTCAAACTATTAATGACCTATGTTTTTCTCCAAATGGGGACCTAAACGGTGAATTTAATAATCTGTACAAATCACTTTTTGAAAATTACGAACGCCATATCCTTATCGTATCAGCTCTATCAAAAGCTACTTACGGACTTACAAAAGATGAGCTTTTGCAAAAAACGAAGTTATCATCCGGCGGTTCATCCAGCAAATTGATTCAAGAACTCATTGATGCCGGTTTTATTACCTACCTCCCCTCCTTTATGACAAAAAAATCGATGGGAATTTACAGGCTCATTGACGAATATTCCCACTTCTATCTCACATGGATGGAAGGAACTAAAGATGAACAGTTTTGGATAAAAAAACAAGGGACACCGAAGTGGTATTCATGGTGTGGCTACGCATTTGAATCACTCTGCCTAAAACACGTTCTCAACATAAAAAAAGCGCTTGGTATATCCGGTCTTTGCACAACAGAGTCTGAATGGCACTCCAAAGAGGGACAAATAGATCTCATTATTTCAAGAGATGACAGATGCATAAATCTTCTTGAGTTAAAATATTGTGAGTCCGAATTCCTCATTGATAAATCCTACGCATCCGCCCTTCAAAACAAGAAAAACATTTTTAAACAAGAAACTACCACAAAAAAAACGCTATTTACTACCCTAGTTACTACTTTTGGCATAAAGAAAAATTCCTACTCCCTATCAGTTGTAGATAATGAACTCACAATCAATGATCTTTTTTAATGGAGGTGAAGTGTCTGAATTGCAGTTTGTCATTGATGCTTATACAGAGAGACGGGGCGAGCCAGCAATGCTTAAAATCCATTGCACAAATTGTGAGAGCCACCTTATTACCTATCAGAAAGATGGTCCAGGCCCCTTCCTTAGATGCTACTTTGACAGAATTCATCCCCCTTGCAGGGAAGTAGCGCCCTCTCATTTTACCTGCTCTCATTGCAATGCACTTATCGGGAAGCAAGGCATTTATGAAAAAGAAAATCGATTGGCCTATTTCTTGGTAGAAGGCAGTTTTGCACTAGATAATGCGGGCTAGCCCGCATTTCTCACAAACACTCGGAAAAGTCGGTCAAGATGTTACCTCAGATTTTTGAAAATTATTGCGAGAATATTATCTCTATCGATAAAGCGAGCAATAATTTACAAAAAGATGAGGTGACAGATTGCGCTGAATTTTCTAGTTTTTGTGAAAAATGCGGGCAAGTTGCAATTTTTGCATGATTGATAGGATATGCATGATATATGTGATAAAAAAAAGAAAAAGGGCAGCGATATTAGGATCCGCTTCGCTCACAAGATATCAAGAATAAACAACTAATGCGAATTATTTTCACAATTCACGTAAGCTATTTATAATACATTAGCTTACGTTAGGCGATGGATATTAATAATTTATCATTCCCTTTTTATCCTGTGAGCGAAGCGGATCCTAATATCGCTGCGGTCTTTCTTTTTTATCGTGCATATCAAGGGCATCCTATTAATCATATAAAATAGGTAGTAAAAGTAGCATTAAACAGCGCCAAATTTGACGCCCCCAAAGCTAGCCCGCATCATTAAAAGCCCTGCAAACTGACTTGTTTGAGCACGTTACGTAACTGGATGGTCTTTTTTTGCCTGTCAGGTGGTAAATCACCTCTGGCTAAACGGGAAGTAAGCTTTACGATCATGTGCTGTAATTTCATTTTTTCATCTGAACAGAATTGCCAGGCAGCTGGATTATTCTGAACAGCCAGACGAAGAACTTCTATATCATTTTGATAATGTAGAAAATATCGCAAAAAAAGTCCGTCTACTTGCACTAAACACTTAGCAAGATCGTGATCATGAACATATCTATGCTGAATGTACCTTCTCTTAGGCAATAATTTCATTATTAGATCTACAGCCTCTTCACTAAATAGTGAGAGGAAATCACGAATTTCTGCAACGGATAAATGCTCTACTTTTATCCAATCAGCAATAAAGAGCGCATGTCTTGAGTGGGCCGTATTCGGCAGTTTTTGTACAAGCAAAGGTTTGAAGGGTAAAATATGATGATCTGCGAAAAGTTTATAAGGCGCTCTAACCATCACAGAAAATCTGCGATCTCCCATATCCCAGCCAGCAAATTCTCTAAGAAACCTAGGATCATTGATTACCTTTTTAGCCATTTCTTCATGAATAAATTGCGGCGGAATATCTTGAACATACTCAGTCCCAAATGAGGCTACAAGGTCTGCCAAATTCTGTGTGAAAGCCGACTTAGGCATATCCCTTGAAAACAAGTGCCTTTCTCGTAATACTGCCTCATAAAATTGTTCTGAATCATAAGGACAATGACTCATATATAGTAAGCTATTAGCAGATCGAACCATGACCGATATCCACATCTTTTCTGTTTGGTACTCTCTTGGTATCTCTAGAATAATTCTAGGGTGTAATATATTAACAATCCCAGAAAAAAATTCGGCAAGCTTTGCTTGAGGGAGTAAGGATATAAAATCAGGGATATTTAAAACTTTTTCCCATTGAGTTCTAAAAAAATATAATAGAAAATCACATCTAAGCTTATATGGAATACAACTGATAAGATGAGAAAATTGAGGATTTCTAAATTTTCGAAACTCACGAAAAAATGTATGAACCACTGCCTTTTTGATTTCATCGCTCCAAATATCTGTACTACACACACTTACTGCGCGCCAATCTTGCTTTAAATACTCCAATAAATGGCTCTTTGATACATACCTTAATAAACTGTATTTAATGTAGTCAGAATTTCTTGAGGCACACTCCATTGCATAATCAATTTTACGCTCTCTTATATCAGCAGGCAAATAGGAAAAATTACAAATTTTTTTTCTTATAGCGGCATTTACCACAGCCGTATCAAAACACCGCCTTTCAACATGCTTTAAAAAAGCACTTTGGCCGGCTTCAATCAACTTTAGGATAATTGCCTTGTCTCTTTGAAGAGCTTCGGGCAAACACACATATGTCAAATCTTTTGCAATTACCCTTTCAATGAAACTCTTTTTTTTACCGGTTACGGTATAGAAAGACCATGCAATTGAGTCAAAAAAAGTGCTTATAAGTTCGCGAATAAATGCGGACACTTCTCTAGCTACGCCGGTAGTAAAACTTACTATTTTAGTTATTGGGCGAGCGATCGGATGATCCGTAAATCTCTCTGCTATTCCAACTGGAAAATGTATCATTTAACCCTCAAAAAGCACTTATTAATATAGATATTGTACTTTATGCGATACTTTAACTGTATTAAAATTATTAGTTTACGAGCTTTTTGAAATTGATGGAGAGCCAATCGCCTTCGATTGCTTCACCAATTGCTTGCCACTCTTGCATTTCTTTCAGGTAAGAATCTCTCTCCTCTTTTAGGAGGCCAGAGGCAAGGAGCGTGTGGGGATGATCTTTAATAAAGGGGTATTGCTTAAGGGCTATGCGCTGCTCGGAGGAGATCATGTTAATAAGGACTAGGTCGACTTTTGGAGGCTCTTTGTTAAGGTGAATGTCTAGATTGTTCAGTTTAAAGTTTTCGCGAGAGTGAAGGATGGCATCTTCGTCAATTTCAAATGCGTAAACTTCTTTAGCCCCAAGAAGGGCTGCTGCAATGGAAAGTATTCCGGAGCCGGAGCCAATATCGATGACGATTTTATCTTTAACAAGAGGTTTTAAAAAATTAAGCATAAGTTTTGTTGTGGGATGAGAAAGATCTCCAAAGCCAGGGCCTGGCTTTAGGCGAAATGAGAGGTCTTTTGTTAGGGGGATCACTCCGAAACCATCTTTAAAAAAGGGGGAATGTATTTTCCAAATCTTATCCCAATTAATCAAACTTCTTTAACTCCACTGATAATTTTTTTAAATAGGTCAGATAATTTAGATGTAGACCGTCCTTCATAAACATGAAAATGGCGACGAGCATCGACTCCTCCCCATCCACCTGCAAAAAATACTTGCTCTCTAGGCAGTGAGGTTATAAGTAAATCTATGTCCTCCGCTGAAAGTCTTTTCTTAAATACTCTTCCATCTACTAATGTTAAAGAAGTTGCATGTTCACAGCTTTCCTCTGGTCTACAAGCGTTGGAAACCGTAAATGATTTTATTTCAGGAAATCCACTACTCATTGACACATCCTAGACTCTGTTAAATTTTTATAAAGAATATCAAAGACATTGTTTTCTAAGCAATGAATTTAACTTGGTAAAAAAGTCAAAAATAATTGATACTGGAAAGGCTATAAAACTAGGCTTGGGGTTTAGAATGAAGAAGGGGCAGCACTACAACGGTTTTCATGTAAAAGAATTTCATAATCTTAAGGAAATTGGCGTAGAACTTTTTCATATCATTCACGAAAAGAGCGGCGCTGAAGTTGTCCATATCAAGGCAGACGATGAAGAAAATGTGTTTGCGTTAACCTTTAAGACATATCCATACGACAGCACAGGCATTGCTCATATCTTAGAACATACAACTCTTTGTGGTTCAGAAAAATTTCAAATTCACGATCCGTTTTTTTCCATGCTAAGACGGAGCAGCAATACCTACATGAACGCGCTCACCGCAAAATTATGGACCGCTTATCCTGCTGCGTCAAAGATCAAAAGTGACTTCTATAATCTTTTAGATGTTTATCTAGACGCTACATTTCACCCTCTTTTAAAAAAGACAAGCTTTGAGCAAGAAGGGTATCGCTTTACATTTACGGATCCGAAAGATCCCAAAACTCCACTTACGATCCAAGGTATTGTTTTTAATGAAATGAAGGGGGTATTTTCAAATCCCGATTCAGTTCTTTGGAGAAAGCTTGCTTGTGGTCTATGTCCGAATACGCCATATGGTCATGATTCAGGGGGGGATCCGAAAGAAATCCCTAAACTCACTCATCAAGATTTAATTGATTTTCATCATCAGTATTACGCTCCCAGTCGTTGCATATTTTATTTTTATGGAAATATCCCCATAGAAGAGCATTTAGATTACATTGAGAAACGAGTGCTTAGCAAAGCCGAAAAACTTGAAGCTATTCCTCCTATTGTTAAGCAACCAAGATTTAAAGAGCCTAAAAAAGAAGATAGTTTTTATCCAACTGGTGAGAGTGATTTAAAACAAAAAACTTTTATAGGGTTTTCATGGCTTACAACTGATGTTAAAAATGGTGATGAGCTCTTAGCCCTTACTCTTCTCGACTCGATTTTAATGGATACGGATGCATCACTTTTGAAGCACAAACTTCTCAATTCAGGTCTTTGCGTGGATGCTGGATCTGTAATTGATACTGAAGCTAGAGACACCCCTTATGCTCTAATATTAAGAGGTTGCGAAAAGGAAAATGCTGATAAGATTGAAGAGTTTTTATTTACATCCCTAAAAGAAATTGCATCTCAAGAAATTCCAAAGGATTTAATTGAAGCTTCCCTTCATCAATTAAAGTTTTCTCGCAACGAAATTAGTGGTGATAGCGGACCTTATGGACTTGATTTATTTGGCAGGAGCGTAATCCCCTATCTTCAAGGTGGCTCTCTCATCGAAGAATTAAAAGTTCATTCTGCATTTGAAAAATTAGAGTCTCTCGTTTTTGAAAAAGATCTTCTAACTAAACTTATTCAGGATCAACTCATTAATAATCCTCATTACTACAGATTGACTCTTGCCCCAAACCAAACTCTGCTTAAGACTATGCAAGAGGAAGAACTTACCTTTATTAAAGCTAAACAAGAATCCTTAAAACCGGAAGAAATCAACTGCCTTTTACAAGATGCAGTAGAACTTGAGAATTATCAATTGGCAAACGAAACAGAAGATGATTCCTGCCTTCCAATTTTATCGCTCAATGAAATCCCAAAAGATAGTCCGTACTTTCCTCTTCATAAGGAGACATTTGATCAACTTGCCGTCTATCATCATGAGTGCTTTACAAATGGAATTATCTATGCTGATCTTGTTTTTGATATTCCTCAAGTAGCCGAAAAAGACCTTTTTTATCTACGCCTTTTCTCATCACTCTTAACAGATCTTGGTGCAGGTGGACGATCCTATGTGGAAAACTTGAAACACATTCATAAAAAAGTTGGTGGCATCTGGACATCTCTTTCTTTAAATGTGCAAAAAGACAACAACGAAACTTGTTATCCTACTTTTTCCATTTCAGGAAAAGCCTTAAAAGAAAATAGCAAAGAACTTTTCCATTTATTAAAAGACTTTGTGATAAGCCCTGATTTAAAAGACCGCGAACGTATTAAGGAACTGATTGTACAATCATATACTTATTTGCAGCAGAAACTAAACAGTCATTCTATTCAATATGCGCTAAAGGAATCAGCTTCCGGATTTTCTCCTTGGAATTTCCTATCAAATCTTTGGCATGGGCTTCCTTATTATAAATTTCTAGAAAACCTAATGATTGATTTAGAAAGCAATATTAGTGAAATCATTGAGAGATTTGAGCACCTAAGCAAATCCCTTTTTCATCTAAACAACCCCCACTTTGTCCTTTCTTGCGATGCAGAGACATATAAAAATCTAAGTGAAAATGATTTTTACGGATGGAAAACATTTTCAGACGCATCAATCTCATTCTGTCCTTGGGTAGAACTTTCCAAACCAGAGCAAGTAATAAATTCTGCAAAAGGAATTGCCTATCCAATTGCACACAATGCAATGTCTCTTGAAACAGTCACTATGTCTTCTAGATATGCAGCATACTTGAAACTTGCAAGTTACCTTTTTGAAAATCTTGGACTCCATAGCCAAATTCGTGAAGAAGGTGGAGCGTATCACTGTGGCGCTAAATACAACATTCTTACAGGAATCTATCAATTTTTTAGTTCCAGAGACCCAAATATTTCTTCCACCTATAAAGCATTTAATACTGCAGTTGAAATGATTGCTGCAGGTGAATTTACTTCAGAGGACTTATTGGAAGCAAAACTTGGATATCTACAAGATGTTGATGGTGTAGTCCCACCAGGCTCACGCGCTTCAATCACCTACTTTCAACACAAAGTAGGACTTACAAAAGAAGTCAGGCAAAAATTCAGAGATCAAATCTTAAATGCAACAGCGGAAGACATTATTCTTGCAGTCAAAGAGTGCTTGCTCCCTAAATTACTAACAGATGCGGTACAAATCACTTACGCAAATATCGATCTCATCCATAAAGAGCTCCCTCTCTTTGCAGCAAAAAAACTACCGCCCATGGTCGAAGCCCCTCTCTAATCTAAAGTAAAAAAGAGTTCACCGCAGAGATGCGGAGAACGGCGAAATCACAGAGAATAAAAGAAAGCTTATTTTCTCTTTCTCTGCAATCTCGGGGTTCTCCGCGTCTCTGCGGTGAATTTACTTAACTACTGCTGCTGGGGTGTGGGATGCTGTGGAATGTTGCTCTTCCATGATAATTCATGAGTATCACAAGTCTTTCTTTTGGATTAGCACTCTCTAGCGATTTTTTAAGGTCAGTAACAGATGCAACTTTTTGCCCATTAACAACCATGATCACACTACCAGGAGTCCAGCCAAGCAAAGCAGCTATTGTTCCAGGAAGAACCTTGCTAACAACAACTCCTTTTTCTTCAGCTTTTATTCCAAATTTACCTGCATTTTCAGGAGTAATTTGTTCTACAAAAATACCTAATTTGTGAATGATATCACCTTCAGTAGATGCTTCTTTTGCTTTAGATCCCAAAACGATATGTATTTTTTTCTGTTTTCCATCACGAAGAATTGTCATATTGCATTTTTCGCCAGCAGGTAGTTTTGCTAGAGTTGTGTAGAGTTGTTTTGAAGATTTAATAGTTTCTCCATTGAAGTCAACTACCACATCTCCTGCCTGAAGACCCGAAGTAGCAGCTGATGAATCGGGAACAACTTCAGCAATCAAAGCGCCAGTAGTCCCCTTTTTTAATCTAAAACCTGTGCAAAGATCTTCACTCAAATCTTGTATCTGAACACCAAGAAATGCCCTGTCAACGGATCCTCCTTCTTGAATTTGGAGATAAACCATCTTTGCTATATTACTTGGAACTGCAAAACCAACGCCAATATTACCACCAGTTTTAGATAAAATTGCCGTATTAACACCAATTACTCTTCCATTCAAATCGACAAGAGGACCACCAGAATGACCTGGATTAATAGCTGCGTCGGTTTGTATAAAATCTTCCAACTGGGAAATTTGCAAATCACCTCGATGCGTTGCAGAAATCACACCTGCAGAGACAGAGTCACGCAGTTTAAATGGATGACCGATAGCCATAACCCATTGAGCAACTTCAAGTTCATCAGAATCGGCAAATTCAAGAAATGGCAAATCATCACCCGCTTTAATTTTCAGTACGGCCAAATCTGTGTTTGGATCGCAACCAATAAGTTCTGCTTCGTATTGCTTTTCAATGTCATCATACTTCTCTACAATAATTTTACTACCATCTTTGATCACATGGTAATTCGTAACAATATAACCATCAGAGGAAACAATAAAACCCGATCCATTACTCACCTGCTGAGAGTTTTGAGGTTGTCCTCTTTGCGGACCTCCCGAAAATCCAAAAAATCGATTAAATAAATCATCTTGAAACTGTTCAAATGGATTACTTGAATCACCAAATGGATTTAAATGGCCGCCACCTGTCTCTACTCGAATATGAACAACAGCTGGTCTACATTTTTTTGCTACATTAATAAATGCTTGAGAAAGACTCTTCCCACAACTTTCACATGCTGTTGGATCCTTGAGTCCAGCCTCCACAAAATTCATTGCTCCAAAGATAGGCAGTGCACATAACAACAATCTTTTCATAGAAATTATCTCCTTTTCACGTAAGATTTCATCCTACCACAACTTCATTTTTTTTTCACATGTTCCAGATAAAAAAAAGACCGGCATTACTACCGGCCCTAAAGACAAACGTCTTAGTGAATGCAAAATTAATTAACAGCTTCACGTAAAGCTTTACCAGGACGGAAAGCAGGCACTTTCTTGGCAGGTATTTTTAACACTTTGCCAGTCTGTGGATTTCTTCCTGTTCTTGCTTTTCTCTTAGCAACTCTAAAAGTACCAAAACCTACTAATTGTACGTCTTTTCCTTTTTTGAGAGACTTTGATACTGCTTCAATGTAAGCATTAACAAATTTTAATGTATCAGCTTTAGTAAAGCCTGTTTTTTCAGATACATCATTAATTAGATCACTTTTATTCACGAGATACCTCCGTATTGGTTAAGAGTTAATCACCAGCTTATGCTAAGTACACAATACTGACAAGGGGTCTTCACACTTTTTTTTTACAATTTAGCAAATTCCTCTCGAGAACTCGCTCACAAAAAAAATTTAACGACAGCTAAAAGACAAATTAAAAAAGAATTCACCGCAGAGACGCAGAGAACAAAATAAAAAAGAGAAAGAATTTTACTTATTTTTTTGTCTTTTTACTCTCTGCGACCTCTGTGTACTCGGCGCCTCTGCGGTGAATTCTTTTTTATGTGAAGTTAGGTACGGGTCTGGCGGATGCCTTCAATGCTTTGCACCGCAAAGATAAGAAAGATTGCACCTATTAAAAAAAGCCCAATTAAAAAGGAGGCAACACAAAGAATTGCTGAAAAAAAGAATGATACATAAAGTGCAAATCTTATCGATTTAGGTCCAAATATCCAATCTAAAACAACTCTAACTAGTTGTCCACCGTCAAGAGGAAGGATCGGTAATAGATTCACAAACGTCCAAAACAAATTGATATAGCGGAATTTCTCAATCACTGAGCGCACAAAGGGAGTTCCATAAGGAAACTGAAGCATTATGCTTGCACCTACAAAGAGGAAGAAACCGAAAAGTGGGCCCATCAATATCACGATGAACTCTTTCCACGGTTTTAATTTAATTCCTTCTGGAATTGTTAGACCACCGAATGCAATGAGTTCAATTCGGGGATTTTGACCAAAAACTTTTGACGCTACTGCGTGACCAAGTTCATGAAAAAGAACGGAGACAAAAATAATTCCGATCCAAACTGCGGTTCCAATGATTGAATAAGAATTTAAATAACCAATTACACCTGCTGTCAGAAAAAAAAACGGTGAAATTTTTAAAGGTATTTTTTTCATTTTAATGCTTCCCAGATTGCTTTTCCCATATCAGCCGGAGAATGTGCGACATTCACCCCTGCTTTTTGTAAAGCATCCATTTTATCCTTTGCGCCCCCTTTTCCACCAGAAATAATTGCACCTGCATGTCCCATTCTTTTTCCAGATGGTGCTGTTTGCCCAGCAATAAAGGCTGCAACAGGTTTGCTAGAGTGAGATTTTATCCATTCTGCTGCCTCCTCTTCAGCTGATCCACCAATCTCACCAATCATTAATATCCCTTTTGTCTCAGGATCATTTTCAAATTCTTGCAAAACATCAATAAAATTGGTCCCATTTGTTGGATCGCCTCCAATACCAACACACGTAGTTTGGCCAAGACCATTTTTTGTGGTTTGCCATACAGCTTCATAAGTCAGCGTGCCAGATCTTGATACAATCCCAACTTTTCCAGGCTGATGTATGTAGCCTGGCATAATTCCTATCTTGCATTGTCCTGGCGTAATGATACCTGGACAGTTAGGCCCTATCAGACGGGATTTGCTTTTACTCATAATTTTTTTAACTTTAAGCATATCAAAAATAGGAATCCCTTCTGTGATACAAATAATTAACTTGATCCCTGCTTCCTCAGCCTCAATTATGGCATTTGCTGCAAATTTCGGCGGAACAAAAATCATTGTGGCATCAGGCTTTACAGCAAGGACACAATCTTTCACAGAATTAAATACCGGAATACCAATCTCTGTTTCAGTTCCTCCTTTTCCAGGTGTCACCCCACCAACTATTAAAGTCCCATACTCATAACATTGCTCTGTATGAAAGCTACCGGCGCTCCCTGTAATTCCCTGACAAATGAGTCTCGTATTTTTATCAATTAGAATGGGCATGTTCGACCACCTTTTTGGCTGCATCGGTTAAATCATCAGCGGCTATTATTTTTAGCCCCGAATTTCGTAATAGCTCTTTTCCCTTCTCCACATTCGTACCCTCTAAACGAACAATCAAAGGCACCTTGATATGAAGCTCTTTAGCAGCATCAATAATTCCTTCTGCAATCACATCGCAGCGCATGATCCCACCAAAAATATTTACCAGAATCGCCTTCACATTTAAGTCACTTAGAATTAACGCAAAGCTTTTTGATACTTTTTCCTTATTAGCGCCACCACCTACATCTAAAAAATTTGCAGGCGCTCCACCATGGTACTTGATCAAGTCCATTGTAGCCATAGCAAGACCTGCGCCATTAACCATACACCCAATATTTCCATCAAGCGCTATGTAGGCCAAATCCATATCATGAGCAACCGCTTCTTCAGGAGATGACTGACTTGGATCATACATTGCCTTAATTTCAGGATGTCTAAATAACGCATTATCATCGATTGCAAATTTAGCATCTAACGCCCACAAGTGCCCCTCTTTGTCCTCAATTAATGGGTTGACTTCCAGTATGTCCCCATCCTTTTCGACAAACGCTTTACAGAGATTTCTTAAAAATATTTTTCCTTCTTCTTTCAAATCACCTGTCCAATCCATAAAGCGGCAGACAGTATCTAAGCTAAGTTCATGAATATTACCATCTAACTCAAAATGAACTTTTAAGATCCTTTCAGGCGATTTTTCAGCAATCTCTTCAATTTCAGTCCCACCATCCGGAGAGACCATAAGCAGTGGCTTTGCTTCTGCTCTGTCAACAAGCAGACCCACATAATATTCCTTAGCAATATCAGCTAATTCCGAAATCATCACTTCATGACAAATAATTCCTTCAGGCCCAGTTTGCTTGGTCACAATCTTCATACCTAAAAGCTCTTTTGTCTTTTGAATGATCTCTTGGCGAGACTTCGCAATTTTAACACCACCTGCCTTGCCCCTACCGCCAGCATGAACTTGAACCTTAATAACAGCTTCAGTAACGCCCAAAGCGTCAATAGCTTCTTCTATATCCTCAGGTCTTGAAACAATCCTAAATCTTTGACAGGGAATCTGATACCCCATTAAAATATGCTTTGCTTGATATTCATGTATATTCATAATTTCCCTCTATTATTGTTATGTGTTACACTTTAGCAAAATTCAAGGTCTAATTTATGTTTAGTCTCTTTAAGACTGGTTTTCATAAACTTAAGAAAGCACTCTCCAAAACAGCCAGCTACTTTACAACCGAGCTTGGAGCTATTTTTAGAAGGCCGCTTGACGATGAAACCCTAGAAAACCTTGAAAAAGTGCTTTATGAGGCAGGCCTTGGATCTATAATCGTATCCGAATTCATTGAAGTCATCCAAAAGTTCCACAAAAAAAATCCCAAAGCAAAACCTGCGGACTATCTACTTGAGCTGCAAAAAACCTCTGCGGCGCTGTTAGAAGAACCTAGCAAAATATCAACTTCCTCACCACCAATAGGTTATTCAAAACTCATTCTTATTGTTGGCGTAAACGGAGCAGGCAAAACTACAACTCTTGCGAAACTTGCTAACCTTTATAAAGAGGATGGGGAAAAAGTTCTGATCGCTGCAGGAGATACCTTTAGAGCAGCCGCCATCGAACAACTAGATCTTTGGGCCACAAAAACAGGCATCGACCTTGTTAAAACTCACACAGGCGCAGATTCCTCCGGAGTCCTCTATGATGCCCTTATGAAAGGAAGGGCTAAAGATTATACAACCATACTTTGTGATACTGCAGGCCGTCTTGAATCAAAAACAGACCTCATGCACGAGCTCGAAAAACTGACAAGAATCGCCCATAAATTTGACGAAACCGCCCCCCATGAAACCTACCTCATTATTGACTCTACCCTTGGCCAAACAGCCCTCGAACAAGCCCGCATCTTTCACAAATTTGCTCCCCTTACAGGCCTTATCCTCACCAAGATCGACAGCTCTTCAAAAGGAGGCATTGCCCTATCCATCTACCGCGAACTCAAAATCCCCATCAAATACCTCACCTTCGGCGAACAAATTGACGACATCGCTCCTTTCGATCCCATAAGTTACACAAAAGCATTATTTTCCCTCTAAGAATCTACCTTAAAACCTTTAATGTATCCGAATCTTGCGTAGTTTAAAACTTCTGTGGTATGATGAGATGATATGCAAGAGCTCATCCAGGATCTGAAAACTTACCTCTTAGAAAACTTTGGCGACAAGAAAGATTTTCTTATGCTGCACTCTATTGTGCCGCTAAAGCCTGCCCTGAAAAAGGAAACGGTTATTCTCCGTCCGCAGATACCCGTTCCCCCTAAAAAAGTAGTGCCTGATATTAAAAAGGAAGAGATAGTAGAGGAAGAAACTCTGCCTTCTGAAGCGCTCTCTTTTACTTCTGAAAAACCTAAGGTAGAAGCTCATGTGGTAGATAAAGAGATGAACGCTCTTTATGCGAAGATTGCGCCTAAAATGAAGCTGATAGAGACGCCGCTAAATGATGATGCAGCAAAGCAAATTCGCTTAGCATCCAATAAAAGATCCGATTTACCAGAAATTCCGGTTCTCTTCGATCATTCCATTCAAGACCATTTAGAGTTTTTAACAAGTCTTGCAAAAGCAATTAATACTTCTTTTGGCAAATCTTCAGTAGTAAATATCCATGAATTTGAAGAAAAAAACCTTTGGAAACCTCTGCTTGCCCATTCCCAGATTAAGCTGATCATCATTCCCTCTACTTTGTTAAAACATTCTGTAAATCTACATATGCTCACTAAAGAGTATCCCGGAAGACTTCTTAAATCAGTAGAAAAACTACCCCTCTATGCTCTTTCCGAAATTCAAAACTCCCCTCTTTATAAAAAAGAAATCTGGAATACTCTCACTCGCTTTTTTACGAAAGTCTCCTAGCCCTAATTGCAAGTCTTGCCTCTTCAACAAGCTCCGGATTTTTTTCTCTAATGAAGCTCATTCTATCAGCTAAATTATTTGCAATTATGTGCAAGGGGATGACTCGTCTAATAAGAGCAATACAAACATTATTTCTTGACCTAACAATATCCTCTAACCGTCCAACATCTCTTGCAAGTCTTTTTAGTAACTCTTCTTCCTCTTTTTGAAGCGCTTCCTCTCGTGCTAATAGCTCTTGATGCCTTGCATGAAGCTCTTGCTCTTTTTTTATATAGAGCTCTGTTGCATCAGCACTTCCTGAAAGAGATGTAACAACACCTTGCAATGCTACCTGCACGCTTTTTAATCGATCCACTTCAGTTGTTAATTCATTTCTTGTTTGATGAAGCGCGCTGTTTTCCGTTGTAAATCTTCCTACATCAGCCGCTAATTCGGCTCTTGTCTCCTCAAGTCTAGCATTTTCAACTTCAAATCTTGTCACCTCTCCATGCATTCGTGTAATTTCTATCGCAAACTCATTAACTTTTTCTGAGAGGGCTTCTACACGTCTTTCTAATCTCGCATTTTGCCGTTCATAACCACCGAGCTCTATCACTCTTTGCAAAGACCAAGCATTCTGCAGAGAAATAAGAGCAATAACAATGCAGAGACCGTATACTTTAGGATCTGCTTGAATGGAACCAAAAATAAGATAAGCAATTGCGCCCACCGCAAATGCAATAGTAGCTACTTGACTTCCTCTATTAAAAAGGTCTCCTTTAAAAAAATCACAATAGCTTGTAGCGCCTTTAGGCACTTCAACTATTCCTTCAATGATCGTTGCTGCAACTGACATTTATTTCTCCTTAAGAGTTTCTTTAAGACATCTTAATTTATTCAATCTATTAGTGCAAATACGATTTTTTATGGTATGATTGTAAAGATGACACTATTTGCAAAAGTTGTTCTTGATCAGGCAATTGATCGCCCACTTGATTACGCAATTCCTCTGCATTTGCAAAAAACTGCAAAGGCTGGACACAGAGTAGTTGTTCCTGTGAGGGAAAAACCGCGCAAGGGAACAATTATTTCCATTGAGACTACCTCTCTATTTACTAATGTGAAGGAAATTTCTGAAATACTTCATGATCAAAATTTACTAACACCTGACTTACTTGAGCTTGCAGACTGGATTTCCAGATACTATGCAGCCCCGATGAGCAAAGTTTTGCTTACTCTTCTACCATCAATTGTCCGAAAAGAAATGAGTGAAAAGCAGCAAATTGTCATTCAAAAGGCAATTTCGGGACCTAAGTTGATTGAATTTACAGACCAAATCCGAATTAAGTTTCCCAAACAGGCAGCTGTGCTCGATGTTATCTTAAGAAATCCAAAAGGATTATTTCTTTCTGAGTTACTCGAACTAGATGGTATCACACAATCACCAATAGACTCTCTCATCAAAAAGGGAATCTTGGAGAAAGCTCTTCTCACTGTAGACAGAACTCCTCTTCATGACGAGGAATATATCCCCACTAAACCAAAAGTTTTAAATGAAGAGCAAGCAGTAGCGCTGAATTCTATTCGCGAAAGTATTGATAGCAACATTTTTAAAACCCACCTTCTACACGGGATAACAGGAAGTGGAAAAACTGAAGTCTATATGCAAGCAATTGATCACACGCTGAGTCTTGGCAAGCAGGTTATTCTTTTGGTACCTGAAATTGCTCTCACAAGACAAACAATTGAAAGGCTAAAGAGCCGATTTCAAAGACAAATTGCAGTGATTCACTACAGATTAAGCGATGGAGAGCGGTTTGACACGTGGCATCATTTACGAAAAGGGGAAATTCAAATTGTCATTGGAGCTAGATCAGCTGTTTTTAGCCCCCTACCAAATCTTGGACTGATCATTGTGGATGAGGAGCACGAAAGTTCCTACAAGCAATACGAAGATTCTCCCTGCTACCACGCAAGAGATGTTGCTGTTGTCCGAGGAAAGCTCACAAATGCAACAGTTATTTTAGGAAGCGCCACCCCCTCTTTAGAAACCTATGTCAATGCTAAAAATGGAAAATACATTCTCCACGAACTAAATACCCGTCCGAGCGGAGAAAAGCCGACTGTTCACATAGTGAACATGAGAGACGAAATGGACAAAAAAAAAGGCGGAGCCCTTCTATCAGATGTTCTGCTTGATAAAATTAAGAAAAATTATGATGCTGGATCCCAAACCATACTATTTCTCAATCGGCGCGGTTACTACAGCTGCCAAATCTGTAAGGAATGCCAGAAAGCGATCTCCTGCAAACACTGTGATATGAGCCTCACCTTCCATAGAGGACTCAATATCCTATCCTGTCACATTTGCGGATTCACCCTTAAACCACCCATCGAAATCTGCCCAAGCTGCCATAAACCTGATACCATGAAATACCAAGGACCAGGCACCGAGCAAGTCGAACGCTCCCTTCATGCAATCTTTCCAGGTATTCGTACTCTCCGAATGGACAGAGATACTACAAAACATAAAGGAAGTCACGACCGTATCTTTGGAGAATTTCGCACTGGAAAAGCGGACATCCTGATCGGCACCCAAATGATTGCCAAAGGACTCCACTTCCCCTCAGTCACCCTCGTCGGCGTTTTAGGTGCCGATAGCGGCCTCCACATCCCCGACTTCAGAGCAAACGAGCACGTCTTTAGCCTCATCACCCAAGTCGCAGGCAGATCAGGCCGTGGCCACATGCCAGGTGAGGTCGTTATCCAAAGCTTCCTCTTCGACCACCCCATCATTAAACTCGCTGCCAGTGATGATTACAAAACATTTGCAGAAGCAGAACTTATTGAACGAAAAGAATTTGACTATCCCCCCTTCACCAGACTGGTCAAAATCATCTTCAGCGGAAACAACCCTCTGCACATCCTAAGCTATGCGGAAAACTTCTATAAAGCCCTTAAAAAAGCGCTTCCACAAGGTTTCACTCTACACACAATCATTCCCTGTGGCAAAGCAAAAATCAAAGACAAACACCGCTTTCAATGCCTCATCAAGGGCAATAACATACTAAAGATCACACCGATACTCAGATCACTCACACTAAAAAAACCTAAAAGTATCCACTTGCTAATAGACGTCGATCCAACCAGCACTTTCTAATCGGACTCATTTTCTACTAAAAATTTTGCTGCACTAGGATTTTGCTTTATCGCAGCATCAATTACTTCAGGTGTTCTACAAGAAGGATGCACAAACTGCAGGAAAAGGCCATTTCTCTTAACGGCTATTATGACTCGCTCAGGTGTTTGATATTGAACAGGAAGATATATTGATAAGCCAGACTCCTGTTGCAATATCATTTCAGCCACTTCATCTGTTAATAAATCAGGACGTACAAATCGACAAAGAAGCGGAAATCGATCCATTTCCTTTTTCACTAATTCAAGTGTTTGACATTCTGGAGGCATTAATTCTAATAATGAAAATACACCCGTTCCTCCTGCGCGTAAATATTCACCGACTAATTTTTGACCATTAACCTTCCTTTCCTCACCCCCATTTAATGGAATTGCAAATGCAATATCAATACCATGTTCCCCGTATCTCAATTCTCTTACAGAGATATCTAAATATTTCAAAACGGGTTCAAACGTTTCATGAATTAATTTCCATCTTTCAATTTTACCCCTTATTTCTCTTGGACCATACATGGAAATAGTAATATCCATAACTTCTTTCTTGCTATCATAATTTAATGTAAGACGACATCCATGAAAGCATAATTTTATGTTATATTCAGCAATTATATAAGAGCCATTAATATGAATCCCAATTAATTGCTTTTTATTAAAGTAGCCATTTTTGATTCCTGACATAAACTCTAAAAATTGTTTTGGCAAAACCCCATCACTAAGTCCAGATTCCAAACTTAATTTGCTTAAAGATTCCATCATAGTCTGATGAAATAAAGTAAATTTTTCTTCAAATGTCTCTGCAGGTTGAACATCTGTATTGTTCCATGGATTAATCAACAATGCTACATCAAATCCAGGAGAAATTTCCATTAAGCCCTTTGCTTTTGCTTCTGTCAACTCACCGCTAGGCAAAATTAATGAATAGCTTCTTGAATCATATGGAGTTGCCGAAAGTGCCTTCATCAATTTTCTATAGGGGTGGAGTAGAGCAAAGAAATCTGTCGCCTGGTCCATATAGTTTAAATAATTTTCAGACCCCGTGCATTGTTTAATTAAATCATCATAAGCTCCAACAGCTTCTCTAATTGCCTGAACATAAATAAGCTTTGCCTCAGGGCTTGCTGACTGAATCATCGAATATACACATCCCTCTTCCAAAGTTAAATCCAAATCTAAAAGTCTTTGTTGAAGCCATGGCAATCTTTTTCGGATATGTTCACTTGTTGACCATGCCTGTAAACTCCCTCTTATTTCTCCAACAAACTGTTGAATTTCACGAACTTTATTTAAAACAGGCAACATATCCTTTTTTAAAGTAACTAGTTTAGCAACAACTTCAGAAATGCTACCGCTATCATTTAAGATCCTTACAAGCACTACGTTAACAAATTCGGTTAAGCCGTTGATCGCATCAATTTGCAATAATAAATCTTTCACCTTTTCTTTCTCTTCAAAAGGAACTTCTATTAAGGCATCAAGCATAGAAGCCCATTGAATTTGAAGATCTTCTTGTAAAAATTGTCTTCCCACTTTTACAAATAAAATATCTTCTAAATGAGCCTCTTTCTCTTTGCTGGGATCAAATCCCAATCCCAAAGCACCTAGAGTTTGATCTCGAATAGCTCCAAGCGATCTTATAACTGAAAACCCACCTACAATCCCCTCTCCTGTTTGAAAAAAACAAGCTTCGATAAGTCTTGCTTTGTATAACGGTTCTATTCTGTCATCAGTTGCAATATACATAAGATTCCCTAAAATCATTACAAGCTCTGTTCGACTAAAAGGTGTGATCCCTCTTTTTTTACTTAAGGAATAAACAAAATGAATAAGATCAAATGATGCACGATTTGCATCTTCTAGAGATCCAAATTTAATGAGATTCAGTCGATCTCTAATATCTTGAACACTTAAAATGGAAGATTTTTTAGGAGCATCTTTACATATTTTAACAGCTTGGACTGCACTTGCTTTAATCACCTCATTTGTCTGCATGGAATATTTCAATGGGATAGGGTAACAAATATACCCCTCTTTTTTTCTGCCATCCTGCGCAATTACCCCCTGTTGCGGATCAATAAAATAGGGATATCCAAATTCAATTTTCTGATTAGCAATAATGATTGGAAGACCTCTTCCACGAAAAAATACAGCATAATGAGAAGTTCTTGGCGCTCCTCGTCTAATTATAATACCTTTAACTAACTCACTCTGCCCCTCAGCATCTCTTTTCTTATACTCCCTATAAGCTTCATTAATCGTATTACATATAATAATATTTTCTTTTGATGATATCTCTTGAACAGAGGAACCTCCTACAGTTAATGCTGATCCAACAATAACATCATCATTTAACTCTAAATAAGAGGGATCAGATTTTGGTGTAATTAGTGGTCTTGCCTGTAATAAGTAGATCACATCACCAATAATTGTAAGTTCAACATCCATTTCCATTTGATAATAATCGAAAATGGCATTTGCAATGCCCCGTAATCGGCTAAGCATACCATCTGATAAAGCAGGCGCTTCAGCAGTCTTTTTATCACAAGGGACTTCAACACAAGCTATACTACCATCTTTATCAACAATTGCTCTAAATCGACTTTTTTTAACTTCAACACTGTAAGAAATTCTGCCAAACCTTGGCATGATAATCGCATCAGCTGCTATAGAGGCCTCAACGACACCCTTATTATGACCAAGTCCCATAGACAGTTCAGACATAGCCTTTCCTACAAATAGAACTGCAGACCTAGGCTGTAACTCAGGAGGTGTATCTCCTTCAATTGGTTCATAGACTGCAGTTTGTATCAGCACTGGCATAAAAGGTTCACGGTCCTCTATAAGCGAAGCATCCTTCGATGCAATCCTTTGAGATATAGAGCGTTCGCTAAAATAGGAAGCAATTACCTCTCCTATATTTCTCGAAATACTTCTCTCATCTTTTCTAACAAAAGGATTACTAAAATTCCCCCCTGCATTGGAATTTGTAGTTGAATCTTCTTTGCCTGTACTTCTAATAGCAATATATTCTGAATGAAGAGTTTCTAATTTACATTTTTCTAGCTTAAAAAGATTTCCCTCATTATTAAAAGCATGAAAAATACCCTCTCTTATTTTATAGAGAATAGCCTTACAACTCTCTGATAGGATCGGCGGATTCCCTAATAATGATAGAAATTCGCTATAGTCTTCATATATTGTGGGATAGGTTTTTCGAATATGCTCAAGACATTCCGTATGACTCAAGGGAATAAATGCAGGAACTTCACAGCCATTCTCTTTAGCAATTTCTGATAAGTTTATCAAATTAGACGTCTTATACCCAAATCCACGACCTAATGGAGGAGGGAGTGCGTTAAGATCGATCTCCCTTAGTTTCGTTATTGACCGATGAGCTAAGGTTTCGTCTGATGATAAATGACTTACGATCCCAGCAGCCGCAAGAGCTAAACTTTCATCAGCTGATGAAGCATCCTCTCGCTCTACACTAAAATCAATCTGAACCTCTGGAGGAGGTATTCTAGGGATTATCGGGTCTGCCATACGTATTGACAGTACATAATTATTACTTATTTAAAAGCATTTATTTAAAATGCATGAATAACTAAAGAGAGATTGATTTATATACTTATATTCAGATCAAAATTAAAGAACTATAAAAAGATGAAGATGAGATTGGAACGGTAGTCTTAATTAAAGATTAGACTTCCCAGCAAGCTCCAACACCGATCTCATTACTACGAAAGGTATAAGAAACAATAGGCCCAGCTTCTAGTGAGTGAATCTCATCTTTTAAAATTCGATTAGGCATGATTTGTAATGCTTCTAAGCGAGTAGCGCCAACTGTTATTGGACGAGTATAAGGCAAAGCACCCTCAGGGCGAGGATCATACCCGTTATATCTACGCGCACTAACAGAGTAGGGAAAAATCATTTCAAAACTTCTGGTAAATGTATTTTCCATAACGCCGTCTTTTCTTGGCCTAGGTGAAAAGGGAAGATCATTTGTAAATAATTTACTGCTCATAATGATAAGTGTTGCAATTGATAAAATAGAAGGAACTTTGGCTCCCTTTGATGCGACTAACTCTTTTTGACCTTTAACATCGTTCCATCGACTACCTTCAAGAATTGAATTTGATAGGAGAACCCAATGACTTTCCGTAACAGTGCGCCCTTCAATTTCTGATTTTATTTTTTCATCTATATCGATAATTAATGGCGCCGCAATAATAGCTAATTTACTTAAAGTTAGTCTGTTAGGGATTAATAGAGCAGTAAAACCTCTCTCATCTTCAACTTTTGTTGAGGAAGCTAAATGAGATACTTTTTCAATTAGCCTTCTTTTATCCAAAATTGGTGAAGCTTCTAAATTTAGATCTAACGCTTCTAAATCAAAGCATCTGATCCATTCAGCTGGTCCAATTATTTTTAAATTTATCGTACTTGCTCCCTCTATGTGGAGAAATCTGAACATCTTCGCAATATGGCCTGTTCTATAATGAAATATATGACTTAAATGCGCCCTATCCCATACGGGTAACACAAGTACCTTCCATTCCTTTCCAGAACTCTGTAATGAGGCTACATCTCTTACATCTAAAAAACTTCCTATATGGCGCGAAGGACCGGAAGAAGTCCTAAGAAACCTAGCAAATCGTGAGGTATCCAAAGATAACCCAGGGGAACTTAGCGCAAGAGATGTCATTCTATTTAACCTTAATGAGTTAATTTGTAATAACAATAGCAAGCAGAGAGTTTTATCCGCAAGCTCTAAAAATTTACAAACGAGGGGTGATAGAAATATTTCTATTTACTATATAGTAAAGCTTTAGTTATTACTGACTTACGACTTCAGCAGCCATTGCGGCGGGGCGCATGAGGGGGAAGTAGATGACGTCACGGATAGAGCTTTCACCGGAAAAGAGCATGATCAGGCGATCTATGCCGATTCCCAGTCCACCACAAGGGGGCATCCCTTGACAGATGGCTTCGATGAATTCTTCATCGATTGGGTTAGCTTCTGCGTCGCCTGCTTGAAGCAGACGGTCTTGGGCTTCGAGGAGTTTTCTCTGAAGAACGGGATCGTTGAGTTCTGTGTAAGCATTACAAATCTCTGTCCCAAGGACAAAACCTTCAAAACGCTCGACAATTCCTTTTTTAGCAAGTTCCGGGTCGCGATGCAGTTTGCAAAGGGGCGTTGTTTCAATCGGGTGGTCTATGATAAAGTGGGGTTGAATGAGGTGGTGCTCAACAAATTCTTCAAAAAGTTTTGCGATCATAATGCCACGAGGCATCTTATGAACTTCTTTTGGATCAAAGCTTTCAGTTTTTAGAAGAATCTCTTTTATTTCCTCATCAGACAGGTTATCCACGTCAATATTACCGTACTGCTTGATACTATCGATCATGGAAATTCGGATCCAAGGAGTAGCAACATCAATTTCGTGCTCATTCCCTCTTTTGTCTCTTCTAAAACCAATTTTTGTTGTGCCGAGTATTTCTTTTGCGAGAAACTCGTAAAGGCCTTCTGTGAATCGCATTACATCATGATAATCCCAGTATGTAGCGTAACATTCAATCGATGTAAATTCGGGATTGTGAGTCGCATCCATCCCTTCATTTCTAAAAACCTTACCAATCTCAAACACTCTAGAAAAACCACCAACAATGAGTTTCTTCAAAGAAATCTCAAGAGCAATCCTTAGATACATATTCATATGAAGAGCATTTAGATGGGTGGTAAAAGGCTCTGCTTGCGCGCCACCATAAACTCTTTCTAAAATGGGAGTTTCGACTTCCATGAAATCTGATTTAGCAAAATAGGCACGAATATTTGAAAGGATCTTGCTTCGTAAACGAAACGTCTCCATCACTTCGGGATGAGATATAAGATCCACCCATCTCTTTCTATATCTAGCTTCTTTATCTTTAAATCCGCTGTGCTTGTCGGGTAGAGACAGTAATGATTTGCAAAGTAGCGTCACAACTGTTGCATAAACAGTCAACTCACCTTTATGCGTCCTAAAAACGTGACCCTCAACACCGATAATATCACCAAGATCCAATTTTTTTTCTAAAAACTTATGCGCTGTAACCTCTTTCCCGTCTTCAAGACCTTGAACAAGTGTATGGTCACGATTAAACAAAACCTGGATACGAGCTGTCCCTTCCTGAATCTGAGCAAAAATATTTTTTCCCATCGACCTATGCAAAACAATTCTGCCACCTAAAGTAACAAAATCTGTTTGCTTCGCCTCTGCCTCTTCAAAATTTCCAATCTCTTGATCTTTGTAAAGTGATAGAACTGCTTCAACTTCGTGCGTCGGCATAAAAACATGCGGATAGGGATCAACACCTAATGCTTTAATCTCACCTAACTTGGCTAATCGATTTTGATACTCTTCAAAAGAGAAATATTCTGGTTCAGTCATAAGCTTTGATTCTACATCAAACAAGAATTTATATCACCCCTAAATTACATTATTTATAACAAGAGAGATTCAGTCCTATTGTGGTACGAAGTTATGTAAAAAAAAAGAGAATTTAGCAAGGATAGAATGACGGAAGGATAAAAGACTGGGGCATCCAAATAGTTTATTCCTACAACACAACTTCACGTTAAGCCAATCCCTTTTTAAACATTTTTTAGTTTTTTTTATCATTCTATCCTTCCATCCTTGCTAGATTTTTTTTGAACCGCACCCACAGTATAAAAAAACTCAATTAATTTAATCATCTATGTGATATAATTACTCATAATTAAATACTGATTAGCTTGAGTTATAATAAAAATACCGATTAGTTAAAATTTTAATTATAAGGTGTATATGCAAGGTGCACAGGTAGCTACCGGATTTCCACAGAATTTTGAAAGGATTCGAAATGAAGATTTTCAAACAAATTGTATGATTGCAATTACTGTAACATCACTCCTTTCCTCTATTCCCTATATAAGATTCGGGTCGTCGCTTGCCTCAAGGGGATGCTCATTAATTTTAGCAGGTGATGTTCTCATATGCGGCTATAAAACCGACAATAAGCTCGGCGTCGCTCTCAAATGCTTAAAAATAGCCAGCATCATCCTTTCTATTTCAGCAATTTCGCTTGCATCCTATCAAATGCTGATTCCTGCACTCTTAACTGATATGGTATTTCAGGGCTTTCAAATAGTTGATTTACTAAAATCAAGCCAAGAAGCTATAACGCTGCCAAAATTTTTAGGGCATATCTCGAGTGTCATTGTGAGCGCACTAATGACTTTCGGGCTTCATACAGGCTCTAATGCCCTGCTCGGTATTGCGAGTTTTGTAAACACGATTACGATGTCTTTTTTCCTTTGGTACAGCGACAGAAGATTTGAAGGTCATGAACAAGCTCTATTTACTTTATTGGCCCTTCAAAGCTTTATAACTATCACAAGTTTTATCAGAATAAATAGTTACACAGGCACATTTAGGATCTCAAATACAACAGATATGCAGATGAAAATAACCTCCAGGGGTGATAAGCCAATAGGAGAAATACAACCCGGAGAATCTGCTTTATTTGAGGCTCCCTATGATGAACTTACTAATAACCAATATGACCCAAGCGGAAAATTATTGAGTCATACAGTATACTATCCAAGCTCTATGTTAAAGACGGGAGAAATCGTATCACCTATTGAACTATCCAAAGTGCCAGAGCTTTGCATAGCTGGCGCGTCCTTCCACTCTGCAGATGAGATGGAATTTGAAGGGCCACTCACAAAAAAATCTATAACCGCGTCAATGGAGTGACCCATGTCAAATTTTCAAATTATTGAGAGCAGATACGAACTGCCAAAGATCTATCCTGAGTGGCAGGATTGCCCCGAAGCAAAATGCGTTGGATTACGTTGTAATGAAAAGGGGAAATCCGTATCTGAAAGCTATTCCGGTTTGGTCTATGAAGTGATCTCAAAACAGAAAAGAAAATATTCGCTCAGCGAAAGATACAGACGAGATCTTTTAGGCGTTTTAGCAGTTATTTGCACTCTTGCTTTAGGCCTATTTTTCAAACAAGTAAGAAATTTATTTAGAAAAGATCACCAAAGTATCAAGTTCGCAATCCCCATGAAGAGCGTAACTGCAAGAGACTCTGATGAACTCCTTTTACGTAATCATGATCTCAATTTACACGTTTTGGGTTTTTTAGATGTTAAGGATCTTGGCAGATGCGAAGCTGTTAGCAAAAAATTCCGAAGCTTAAGCAGCACCGAATCTCTCTGGCAAGCGCTCCCCCTCCCTCCCTACGTATTTGGAAAAAAAGAGTGGACTAAGCATGTGGGTGATATCGGAGAAGAGCCCTATCTCTTAAAAAGGCCTATACTTAAACTTCTAAATTCTAATTGCCCATTTCAAGAAGGCAAGAAAACTAGAGACACCCACCTATTAATGCTGATTCCAAGCCATATTGATGGACTGCCACTTAGCCTAAATAGATGGATTGAAATCGTGAATGCCCCCAAAAAACATAATAGCACAACATATGATATCAGGAAGCCAGAAGACTTTCGCTCCTTTGACCACTTCTTTGAAAGGAAGGCTCCCCCATCTCATTTTGTACTTATGCAAAAATGTCCTAGCAAATGGGTTAAAGGAACACACATCTCTGAGTACATTTTGCGTTCAAACAGAAGAACAAAAATTACCTATCAGCCTCCAACCGCGCTAGATGCCGCAATTATTTTTTGGATGAACGCGTTTCAATATCCTGGGGTACTCCTTCCTGACTTTAGATATAAATTTGCAGCATGCATAGAGGAAAACGGTAATCGCAGACTAGAAATTCGAAATGATCCTCAAGACAGTGATCGTTCCTTCATCAAAATTTTTTCAAATAGGGCTAACTTCAAAGTAAATTTTACTAGATATTTGCAAGCTGGATTCACACCATAAGCCGCAATTTACAAAAACCCTTCTAACAAAGCATAATAAGTACAAAATTTTCCAAAGGTTCCCCGTATGCGCGCTTATTTTCTTCTCACTCTTCTATTTTTTAGCAATTCAATTAACGCAGAAAGTCTTGAGAAGGGCAGAACGCCTAAATGATTCGGACATAACTTCCGCATACTATTCCCGAAGGATCGGCTCTTGCCAAAAATACTTATAATCAGAATTTTAACAGTTGCTCGAATAAAAATTTAAAGATACAATAAAGTCGAAACATACATTAATTTCTCAATAGGCCCTATATGTGTAGTATTACAGTTGGAGATTCATTAAGTCGTGCACAGTTAATGTTTCAAGGAAAAGATTCCTTACCCACATCAGTGACTACGCTAGTACACCATATCGAGATAGAAGGGTCACACCATTTTGGAATCTCTGTGCGTACGCAAGAAGAATGCTTTAGCGCATTGTCAACTCTTAAAATGACGCTCCTCTCAGAAATGAGACTTGATCCTTCAAGAAAAATCACTCAAATAGTTGGCGACTCCCAATCCTTTAGCAAAGATGGGTGCACTATAGCTATAAGGCATTTGGAAACAGCATTTCGCACTGGTACTTTGGTTCTTTATGGCTACACAGCAAGCAGAGACCTCCGCGACACAAACGGTTTAGTCACTACAGTGCTAAGAGAGGAAGGTTTACTCAACCAAGCAATTGGAAATATCGTTGATCAAAGCCTAGGAATTATAAGTAGGCGCCCTAGCGCCTATCCACAACTACTTTGCTACATTAGTGTTTTTGCACCCTTTGGGAAAAAAACTGAATTTGGTGATGATATTCCAACTTCTGATGCTATAACAGACAAATTTATCTTATTAGAAGGTGGCGTTATCTCGTTTTCTCAGATTTGTAATGCCCTTCGCTATGAAAAGAGTATTTTAGCTATTACTGGATTACGAGATGAAACTTCTTCAAATTATTTTAGTGCCGCCCATTTCTTAATACACCTTAAAGAGAAAGTCAGCTCAGCCTCACGATCAGTCATTAACGACGACCTATTAACAGCTTGGAAGGACAGTTATTTAGAGATACATTCTCCTTTTGATCCTAAAGCTCCAAGTGCAAAAAAGAAAGCCCAATTATTAAAATCAGCTTGGAATATGTTTCTAGAATGTAGGCTATATGAAAAACTGCACCTATTAACAACCATCACCTCAGAATCAGCATCTGCAGAAGCTTTGATACCAGGTGCCGGAGCAGCAGGCCGAAGTTAATTTGTCGCTATATGCGACGGTTATACTGAGAGGGGTTCAAAAATTGGGAATTTTCGGGGTTTGAAATACCCAGATTTGAATTAGGCGAAGCCGCTACCTCAGGCTAAGTGCTATTTACACTAGAAGGGGCCCGCGTTAAAAAAAGTGTCCTATGGCCACTTTTTAGTGGGACACGAAGTAAATTTAAATATGGGCATTTATAACGAAGGAAAAACCAAGTTTTGAAACACGATCAGTATATATTCATTTGACAAAAACCCTTCTAACAAAGCATAATAAGCGCAAAATTTTCCAAAGGTTCCCCGTATGCGCGCTTACTTTTTTCTCACTCTTCTACTTTTTAGCAATTCAATTAACGCAGAAAATCTTGAGACCGTTAACATAAATGAGGCTGCATCTCCCTCAAATCTCCACACCGAAATTCTAGAAAAGCATCTCCCTCTAAATGAACTTTCTCCTCTTACTATAGAGCCTACCCAAAACCAACTCCTTGTGTTCATACCTCGTTTCATGATTGGAATCCCTAACTATTATCCAGGGATCGGTGTTTCCTATCGGATTCTCTCCAAGAACTCCTTTTATGACTTTGAAGTTGTGCAAGACAGGGAAAGAGTATTTCAGTACGTACAAAATTATATTACTGGTGTATATGAAGAAGAGACAATCGGAAGTATTTACTTAAATAACCTGATTATTTCTAAAGGTATTTCAACTAACACAAAGTATGTGCAATTTTATCTTCTTGGAGGAACAGGAGTTAGCTATTCGCTAGCTACAGTCGGCAAATTGAAAAATAATTTCTACGGGCTATTATCAGGAAGAGCAGGACTCAAATTTAAATATGGCTTCATAGACATCGGAGCTAACATTTCTCTGCCAACCTTCTCCTACCAGCACTCTGGAACGTACAAGAATCACTCTTATAGCAGCAAAGTAAAAAGCTTAGCTCTTAACGCTAGCAGAATGGGCCTCGGCTTCACCTACTAAATTAAGCTTATAAAAGCCAGGTAGTTAAAAGCGATACTGAGAAAGCTAAGCGCGTTACCACTTGCTCTATATTCAGAGTCTTGCTATCATTACTTGCTTAAAACGAGGTACGTATGAAAATTTTTCCATTACTAGCATTTTTCGGACTAGGTTTTGTTTCTCTATTTGGTGATGTTAAAAATGAAGATATAATTGAGGTAAGGGAGATTGATGCTCAAGCATCTTCTCTTTTACGAAGCTCCACAACTATCTATTCAGACTTAAATCAAATTGACCCCATTTCGCATCGGAATCCATTTCTAAACGCCTCTGCACACGCTCTTGGAGCAATTGGAGCACAATCGCTTGTGGCTTTTGGAACGCTTGCAGGAGTAGCTGTTGGAAGAAATGTATATAATGACATGTATGACGGCATAATTTTTGGCGGTCTTATTGGCGCAGGAGCTGCATTTGCAGGAAGCTTGGTAGCCACACACGCTCTCGGCGGCAGCAAAGCAGCCATTGCTGCCGGTTGCCTAGGCGGGATAGCGATCTATTTATACACGAATGAACCCGCAATTGCTCTCCTTTCGACCATGACCATCTCAGGAACAATTGCTAGCATCCAATATTAGACATACCCTAATTACATAAAAAATCTGGCGGTGCAATAAAAATTAGGCTACAAGCTTCTGTTTAAGACATTTAAAAATTAAATCCGGTTACGGTTACGCAGGCGGTTACGGGAATGGCTGCTGTTTCACGCAGTTGATCAAATAATAATCGTGTTTGGGTGCCGGCGCGAGAGCAGCCGTCCTTTTGGATTCCCGCATCG